>Ga0310344_10000574_pt1 | contig 28642 bp, 33 predicted proteins | sample HC15DNA20200_MG_FD_203801 | JGI IMG/M metagenome (GOLD analysis project Ga0310344, IMG submission 203801) | Marine microbial communities from station ALOHA, North Pacific Subtropical Gyre - HC15-DNA-20-200_MG | ecosystem: Environmental > Aquatic > Marine > Oceanic | place: Pacific Ocean: North...
GGTCAATTATCCGTATGCTTATGCGGAAGTAAGTGACCGATACCAGATAGTTCAGCATCGGTTTATGATTGATGATCTAACTGGATTGCTTATTGACACTGGGTTAGTAGAAACTATTGAATCAGTTGGTACCTATGACAATGGTGCTGTTGGTTATGTATCTTTGAAGTTTAAAGATGACATAGTTATCCCCGGTTGGTCCAAAGTCGAGTCAGTATTTAATATCGGTAATGGACATGACCGTTTGGTCCCGTTGGTTGCTACTCAATCAGCTACTGCGACTGTGTGTGCGAATACGTTTAAGTGGAACATCTTGGATAAAGAAGCTGTCTTTAAGTTTAAGAAGATGGGTGATCCGCAAGGCATGATGCAAGAAGCTGTTGAAGAGTTGTGTGCAGGTTATGAACGTCATAAAGATTACGCTGCACAGATTGAACGGATGGCTAACCAAATGTTTGTCGATCAGCAATGGGATAATTTAGTTAAAGATCTTATTGGGCCTCGACCACTGAATATGGATCAGTCACTAACCCCTCAGGGTTTCCACAATCAGTTGACCCGTTGGATAAACACTAAAAGAAATCTTGATAATAGGTTTTACAAAGATGAAGATATAGCTGGTGTGCGTAGCACTAGATGGGGTGCACTCATGGCTGTTCAAGCATGGGAGCAGAAAGATAAATCACTTAAAGGTGTTAAGAGCAGCCTTGAACGTACTCGTAGGCATCAAGCCAATGTGATGTTCGGGAAGCTGCCGATGACAGAGAAAGCTGCCAAGGTTTTGGTAGTTGGTTAAAGAACTCATTAAAAAGGAGAAAAAATGAGTATTGAAGCAACAGTAGAAATAGATACACGGGATTTTGCTAATGACGGCAATTTCTGTGACATCGTTGGTGACATCGCTGCTGATGTGATCCGAGACAGTGGCGAGGTAGAACATATTGTGACCACTGTTATAGAAAACGACATCGAGCATTACATAAAGGAATATGCAGGGTCAGCAGTTGTTGATCCCGATGATGATGCCTTCATTAATGCTGTAGCTAAAGCCTTGTACAACATGGCACGTAGCTATGTCGGAGTTTGAAGGTAAGCAGCAACGTAATATTGGGATGGCACGGGTAGAGTTAGGTGCCCGTCCATCCCAGAAGCTTGCTGCTAAACATGCAATAGCTAAGGTATGTCGGACAACACCGCCGCATAACTCGTGGACTACTGATGAAGTTCATGCTGTTTTAGAGAGTATGAATGTCAAGTTAGATAATGCTCGACTGCTTGGTCCGTTGATGAAGCGAGCACATAAAGCTGGTTTGATTGAGCCTGTTGTGTGTGATGCGTGTCAACGTCAAGAGACTAGGTTGTCTCGACGTAAGAAACGTCATGCTGGTCCGCAGTATTTGTGGCGCACGACTCCTGAATATTATTACGAGTATTGGAAAGAGTAATGGAATACTTTTGTATAGATCCACCCGATGATCCGTATGCAGATTTGAGTGATAAAGAATATGAAGAAATGCTCGAAGCTATCGAGGTTGCTGAATCAGCTTATTGGGATCGCCGCATTGATGAGGCCAGAGGGAACTGATAAACTGGGCTTAGAAATGGAGAATGATGCAATACGAAACGGGTCCGGCTGCGTCTGTGCTATCAGAGTACATTCGCTACCCGGAGAACAAGCCGACTGCTGATGGTTCTTTTCTAAGGGTTTCCAATATCACGACATGTGATCGGAAACAAATGTTAGATGGAATGCAGATGCGTCGAATAGATGCTGGTCCTAATGCGATCAATGGGTTTGTTGCTAGAGAAATCGGCAACACCATGCATGAGCATATTCAAACAGCGTTTAAGGAACAGGTGCCTAACTTCGAGTGTGAAGTCGAGGTCAGTATCCCTAATTGTTTAACGTCTGGTCATGCTGACGGTGTTTATAATGACACAGTTTTAGAAATTAAAACGATGCGGAACTATGGGTTTCGCAAAGCAAGAAACGAAGGGCCAAAAGAAGAGCACTTGTTTCAAGCGTGTGCGTATGCCTTAGGGTTAGGTGTAACTAAAGTGCATTTAGTTTATGTGTGCAGTGACGCTACGCCTTCTCGTTGGAAAGATAGCGCTCGTGCAGGAGATATGGTTGAGTGGTTGTACGACATTCACGAATCATTTGATGAAAGTGAAACGTCGCTAATAATAGCTACAACATATTTCTTAGAGCAACATGCGCTAACCGCAAAAGCATTCCTTGAAACAGGAAAATTGCCGGAAGGTTTGATGTCGTATTGGCCGACAGAGATTCCTTGGGAATGTGATTACTGTCCGTACTACGACATCTGTGAGCAGCAAGGAGATATCGACATAGTTGATGTCATAAAAATAAAGGAGGCTGATGATGAGTCAGTTAAGTAAATTAGCAACACCATTCTCAGATAGGTTCGTGGAAACTAAGCCGGGTAAATTCGCAGCAGCGTATGTGCCTCATGGAATAGTGACCCAGTTCCTATTGGGGATATTAGGAGCTTATGATTTTCATATTGATGATGTTGTTAGGGACGCTGATGGTACTCTTACTGGTTGCCTCTGCACTCTTACTGTTGAGATTGATGGACGAGTTACCACGATTCAAGAAGTCGGGGAGTGTGAAAACCCAAACAACTGGAAAACAGATGGAGCACGTTTAAAAGCGTGTGCATCTGACGGAATAAAAAGATGTGCTATGAGGATCGGGCTTGGCCTGCATCTTTGGCATAAACATGATGGGAACTATGTTCTCGCAAACATTCTCGAAGAAAGAGAGAAAGAGGAATAATGGATATATCTATTGCTGGAAACATCGGACAAGATCCTGTGTTGCGATACGGAGCAAGTGGTAAAGCGTTTACTACTTTGTCTGTAGCTGTGACAACTGGGCGTGACGATACAAAAGAAACCCATTGGTTTGATGTCAAGTGCTTTGATGAGTTAGCTGAGAACATGGCTGAACTTGGTAAGGGACAGCGTGTCATTGTTAAAGGACGCATGAAGCAAGACAAATGGGAAGACAAAGAGACAGGGCAGAATCGTTCTAAGTTCTGTGTCTACGCTGATGAAGGTGGTCCATCTCTTAGGTGGAATCCCCGTGAAGGAGGTAGCTCATCAAGTGATAAGGTTGCAGCAGAGACAGTACAAAGGGGCTTCGAAGACGACACAAGGCCCTTTTAATGAGTGATGAAGAATTCCCAGAATCTGTAGTGGTTCCTATCTTGAATGAAGAGTTGGGGATATTAACCATAGTTGCACCTAAAGATTGGATTAATAAGGTGGAACTTCATGCGTTAAAAATCATTGATGCTTTCGAGCAGCACCCGGCTGGAGCAATGATGGATAAGAACAATCAGATGATGCAAGCAATGTCGTTTCTAATACAGAACGCTTGCAACGAATACTTGTATCACAACGATGATGTGATCCCTCCTGACATTGCATGAGCAAAGCCAAGCAAAAGGGGACGGCGTGGGAAACTGAGTGCGCTCGGTTTCTCACGTCGTACATCAAACAAAAATTTAATAGGCTTCCACTAGTCGGCAATAAAGATGTTGGCGATATAAGAAGCGAAGCCCTTCCTGATTTTGTTTTTGAATGCAAAAATAGGAAGGACGCATTGTCATCATTATCAGAAATAATGCGTGAGACTGAGCAAGAAAGAGTTAATGCCGACGCTAAGTTTGGTGTAGCTCTAGTTAAACGTAGGAATTTCGGGACAGGTGGTGCATATGCGGTTATGGAACTACACACTTTTGCTCAACTAATAAAAGAAAGGTTAGAGAATGAGCGAATTAATGCGACTGGAGGCACAACGAGCTTCTATTGAGTGGAAAGATATGCGGACGATGCTTAACGATTGGTGGGCAATCACTGATCCAAAGCCAATGACTCCTCCACGAGATATAAAAAAGGTAGTTCAGCGTGCTGTCGATGCCGGATGGGGACTCGATGAATGTTATAGGGCGCTTGCTGTTACGTGGGCTTTTACTGATCGAGCTTTTGAAACAGCTTTGCGTCGTGTTAAAGACGAGAGTTCCTCGAATATTGGCAGAACCGGAGAGCGAATACTACAACTACGAAAGGAAAGAAATGAGCGCAACCGTACACATTAATACCCCACAGGATGACTTAGTTCATATAGTCATTGACCATCCAAGTGGGCAACCAAGTTCGGAATGTTGGATAACCAACGACGGGCAAGCACATTATGACTTTAAAGAAGCGCAAGCTCGAATGCGAAAGCTAAGAAAAGAACAAGACAACGTGATCCAATTATTTGGAGATGACGAATGACAGAAGATGAGGCAGATGAGATTTTGTTTTTGATGTCTCAACTCTGGTGGTCAGGTCATCCACCTCCAGATGGAACGTTGTCAGTGTGGCATACGTCGTTGATGCACCTTGAAAGAGATGCAGCGATTGAGTGTGTGCATGAATTAGCAGGAGAAAAACCTTATTGGCCTGCAATATCTGATTTCCGATCTCACTATACTGCTAGGGTCAGACGGAAACAGGGCGAGATTAAGCCTATAGAAAGAGAGTATCTTCCTAAGGAAGAGAACGTTAAAAGGTTGCGAGAGTTACGTGAATCGTTAAGGGCAAACCGGTAGGACCTGTGACCGGTTGGGATGCTGGAGGATGTTTTCTCCTTTCTGCCTCCAGCATCCTGCCCTAATCCTCACGTAGCGTGGTATAATCTGTTTGACATCGTGATTGGAGATAACGATGGACGTTCAAGTTCAAAAAGCACCTGCTCGAATCGGCGCTGGACTAAGTGTTCAAGGATACGCCGTTATTTGTGACAGCCAAATACGTGACTGGTATAGAGACAGAGAAGAAGCCGAGCGTATAGCCAGCATCTTTAAAGACGAATCGACAAACCCAGAAGATTACTAATGTACGTCGATGATCTCGGCCACATCCGTTGGGACAAAGCCGACTTTAAAAAGCACGGGACATTAGCTAAGTACCTCATCGGGGAATGCCGGTGTCACAAATGTAAGAAAAGAATCTTAGCGCCAGACGCAGAAGTTCCGCTTAGACCTAGATACAACTACGATTAAACAACTTCAGGACGTGCAGAACTGTTAGTTAGTCTTTCTCTGCAATAAGAACGACAACGCTGACATTGATATGTTTGATAACTCATCGTCCGAGTACAACGAACCCCACGTTTTTGTAACCTGTCGCTGCCGCATGTAGGACACTGACGAGAAGTTGAATCAATTACGTTTTTATTCGGGTGGTTAGTCATCCACGGTCGTAGCCGTTCGTAAACATCTACCAAAAGATCAACGTCTTGCTTCGCGTACTTCTTCATGGTTCCCCACGCTTTAGGATCACCCTTCATACAGCCTGCCCATGTTTGAAATCCTCCTGTGACTTCTTTGCCCCCGAGTCCGAGGTGTTCCCCGAGATGTCCGAGTCTGTTGCTGTTAAATTTAAAATGTTTACGTGCGATTTTTAATGTGTCAACCGTTTGATAGGGACCAGTTGGTCCAAAGTTGTGGTAAACGAAACGTGCGTTAGCTTTTTTAATATCAAATGCATCTGAGTTGTGGCCTATCACTATGTCTGCTTCGTCTAGTAATTGCCAGAGTTTGTAAACAACATCGAAATCGTTTTCAGGATCTTCGTTATAGAGATCAAAGTCGTCTAAAGATACGACGTGTGTTTTCTTTTCGTGTTCCCATTTGTATGAGAAACATATGATGTACCACTCTCTAGCGTGCTCGATGACATCTTGTTGCCATTGCCCCCATACATACGACAAATTCGGTGCTGTTTCTATATCAAAGAACAAGACCTTAGCCATGTGCCCCCTGTCAGGATGGAACAGTTAATAACCTAACCATTAGAGTACCTTCCCACCAGCTTCCGTCATCGGATAGGCGTTCAGGTGTCATCTCTAAGCGTTCTATTGTCACGTTGTCTGTACGTTTGCCTTCTTTATAACTAATAGCAGCGCCGTTTTCCATCAGAGTGCGCAAGTTTTCAAAAGTTTCTTTTACAAGAAGAGCAGGCCGAGGTTTACCAGAGCCTCGGCTAGTAAGAACATCACGCCGGAATATGAGAGGCAAAATAATTTCGTCGATGCGTCGGGGTACAGCGACAGCGGTGAGTTGCCAGTCATGACAGATTGGGGTAGTAGTTGGGTCTGCTGAACCACGTTCGAGTTGGACTTTTAAATCATAAGAGATTGCAGTATTAACTCCATCGCTAAACGTGAACGTTTCTGGTACACCTGTTTGAAGTGTGCCAGTAGTGTCTGGTATAGCAGCAGATGTTTGCGCTCCGTTCGTAGCGACAAGCCGTATTTTCCCTACTGGGTCAGTTGTAGCTGCGCCAAGCGTGTAAGGAGTTGAGGCTGTGTATCCAGTTGTTGTTCGGTATGCTGTTTTAGCTCGTTCGTATTGTGATCGGTCAAGGTCGATAACCCCAGAACGTAAAAGTTTTGGGACAACGGTAGACCATGTGCATTCGCCAGCTATTAGTTCTCCGCTTGCAACTTTGTCACCGCTGTAGTCTTCTCTATAACAAACACCAGCACCGGAAGCTTTGTTTACTGCAAGGAAAAGTTTAGGATCGTTGTCGTTGTTAAGCCGCACAAGGCTAACAACTTTGTCATTCGCTGCTACCGTGCCCGACATCTGTAAGTCTGCTGCGTAAGCAGGAACTAAAACTTCGGTGAACAAGGAAAGGTTTGCTCGGTAAACTTGGGCATTATCGCAGCCAAACCACATGAATTTGCCGTCAGCTTCAAGGCAAAAAGCTTCACCGCCTGTATCTATGGCAGGGCCAAGCGTTAAACCTGACGTTGATTCTTGATTAATTAAAGCTAATCTAAATCCCGTTGACGTAGCTAGTCCGAGTAAGCCACCGTAAGCCATTATTTCGTTAATAGTTTCATTACGGGGCAACGACGCAGCCAACGTCGGAGCATTCAATGTTCCGTCTGAACTATTGACACCAATGTAGTAGATAGATCCAGTGTTGTCAGTATTAGCGGTAGCATAAATACCGTTTGAAGCAGCAGTAATAGATGTCCATTTACTCGATGTCAACGGAAGTGAATAATCTAACGACGACGAAGCTTTAGCTCCGGCTGCATCTAATTCATAGATAGCGTTGTCTTCTGCTCCAATAACTCTGCCTGCAACTATTTGTAATAAGTCAGGAGTTAAAGTTCCAAAGCCGTGGTCCGTAGCGTTGTCACCAAGCGTGTATTTTCGTGGAACGTTAGCCCCAGTTTGTGCAAGATAAACGTAAGTTCCGTCAGAACTAATGTCAGTTACGTTGTTGCTTCCAGTAAGCGTTACCCATGCCGTACCATCGTTAGAAGAATAGAAAACGTTTGTATCGCTAACTAAATAAATGTATTCAACGCCTGTAGCTGTAACAAAACGCTTAATAATTAAGTCTTCTGTGCCCAAAGTAAGCGACGAAGCAGTGTCTTCTGTTGTGTTTAGCAAAGAAATCTGGCCTTTAGTCCACACATCTATGCCTTGCGAAGAATAAAACCTGCGTCTATCCGAGTCTTCTTTGTCTAAATAGAGTTGACCAGCGCCATAGGACCAGTCTGTTTGTGACCGGACCCAAGCACCAGTTGTATCCAAAGTGTTTTCACCCGGCTCTTTGCTGTTGTCACGCTGCTGTCTTGAAACAGGAACAGTTGTGCGCCGATACATAGTTGTATCGACACCATAGGTTTCACCGTTTAGTTCGACCGGCAGGAACTCAGCATTAAAAGCCATAGCTAGTATTTCTGTGGGTACATTGTGGCTAGGCGAGCAGCTTCAGCGGCTACTCGCATGTCACGTCGAGCACGAAGGTCACGCATTGAAGCGGAGATTGCTCCGGGTGGAACTTCTTCAGCCCGTCGTGAGCTTCCCTGTGCGTCTAAAAACTCTCTTCTTATAGGGGCAGTAGTCATTAACGACAACGCAGCGCCTAAAGGTGGAAGATCATAGGCAGTAGATTGTAGCCCGGTAGCAGATTTAAGATCGCTTGTTGCTGTAATAAGTGTAAGCGGTGACTTATAACTTACGTTGATTTTCTTTCCGGGGAACGCTGCTTCGTACAGAATCAAAGCCATTCCGCTACTAAAAGATGTTGTTATTCTGTCTCTTTTTAATCCCCACTTGCGGATCTCTGGTTCTCTAGCTTCTACAGTGACAGGATCTGTGTAAGAGATTGCGTAGATAGATTGCACTGCTTCGCTAGTTAAAGCTACGCCGTCTTCGGTCAAGTCGTAGCCTTGTTTGCTTGAATTATAGGTAGTAGTAAACGTTTTGATTTGGAAAATCCCGTTGTCTGGGGCAGACAAATCACGTAGTTCGTTGTTTAAAGCTTCCAAAATTCTGTATGTAGGGAACTTTGGGGAGATACGAACGATGTCAAGGTTGCTGTGCGCTGCTGCGGTTGAACCACCGTAAGCTCTGATTACGTCAACAGTCGTACCCGAAACACCTTGAACGTACATCGCTTCAGAATTAATTTCAATGATAACTCCGGGCACAATCCCTGAATTTGAGGCATCAGTTATTGTTAGCTGTGTGTCACCGCTAGCTGCTGATGCGCCAAGCACTAACAGTTCTTCCACGTAACCAGATAGCAGTAAGTCTCTAGTTTCGTCTATCCATGCTTGTGCCGTTGTCATTGTTAATCTCCAAGAATCGTATCTAAATTACGTTCTTTACGTCTGATATCTTTTTTCTCCCCAGTTAAAACTGTGCCCGATTGGACTTCCCATTTAGATCCTGCGTGTCTTTCAACATAGGCAGAACCGTCAATACCCTTGGGCTGAATGCCCTCAGATCGGAGTCGCTTATAGGCCTCCATATCTTTTTCTTTGGCTCGTTCTTTAGCTTTAGTCCCGGCCCAATTAATCTCTTTACCATCATGTGTCCCTCGTGTGGGAGTAGCCGAAGCAGCTATATGCACTTCACCGAAGTACTTCCGAACCACTCCCCTACATGCGTCGCAAGTACCGTCATAGGTTTCATCAAACCCATGACGAATCTCATGTGATAATCCACAATCGAGACAACGGTAAACATAAATTGGCATTAACCCGGTCCTACTCTGAACGAATACCCTGCTGCTAACAGCACGGTTTCTTCTGCATCTGTTAAATCTTTCGGGCTTTCATGTCCTCCATATATCCACCGTGTGACAGTTGTTTTGTCGGCAGGCAAAAAATCTTGGACAGTTGTCCCATTGATAATAAATATGTTATCCCCTCGTAGCCCCGGCTCGTAGTGACGCATCAGTGCGTATGCTGCTGGTGTCGGTTTGTCACGTAAGCCAACCGAGGGAACGATCTTTGTTGTGGGTATTACTAGATACCTGAACATTGTGACGGTAGGTGTTGTTGCTCCTACCCCGATTGTTGCTGGTGTCGCTGTGTAATTACCACTTGCTGTTGCCGAAGGCATCGTTGCTGCTGCTGCAACAACTCCCGGTGTCGCATCGACAGTAATATAGAGCGACTCTTCAGGTATTGTCGCCCCAGCCGCCACAGCAGCCGGTGTAACGATCGCTGAGGTTGTGACACTGGGGACACTAGCTTGACCGACTGTGCCACCGTGTAAGACGATTGTGTTAGCAGTTACACTTGGAACAATTACTGCTGGGCAAGAGATCGTTGACGGAGTAACCGTTGCCGGGACCGACGGGCTAGCCGAAAACGTCGTCGTAACACCGATTGTGGCTGGCGTCGCAATGACCGCCACAGTATGACCAGTATCGGAAGACTTACGATAGCTAACACCCGACTGGTTGTAATCCACCAAGACACGGTTGTCCGGTACCGTGGTGTCACGTTCGTTGTAATCGAACCCGGTCTTGTTGTATTCATAAGGATTTTGATACGCTACGCCGCCGGGACGTTTAGGCGTGTAAACATATGTGAAAACGGGCGACAGATCCGCCGAACACCCAATAGTGCTGACGGATACAATCGCATCACGTTTCTGATAAGGAAAGCCGGACTCCGCATAAGCGATTCCGCTTTCGTTGTAATCGTAGCTGCCCGGATATTTCGGGGCGTAGTCGAACCCAGCCTCTTGGTATTCAATCTCATCTTTGTTGTACGGATTGACAGCAGGAAGCGACACCGAACAGCCTCATCTTTCTAACCGGTAACTGATGCCGTTTCGGGATCACCCACTTTTCTGGCTGCAACAGCTTTACCAATAGCTACAAGGGCCGCAACTCCGGCAACCTTTAATGCGTCCATCCAATCTGGACCGGGAACTGCCATAGCTGCAACCCACGCCTGAGCGAAGGTAGCGACGGCACGTTCTAAACTGTCTTTAATAAAACGCTGGTTGAACAACTTCTTGTCTCCGTATCTGCATAGCCGCCCAAGTCTTTGGACCAACTACGCCATCTGCAACAAGCCCTTTGACTCGCTGCCATTGTTTTACTTTGGCGAGTGTACCACGCCCAAATATTCCGTCGGCTAAAGCTCCTACTACTCGTTGAACATGGACAACTGCTTGGCTACGTGAGCCTTTGCGTAATGTTCCCGGAAACGGAACAAGCCCATCCTCTGGTTCTTTAGGTAAAGTCATTGCAGGAATGGTTGTAACCATGCGGCGTTGAATCATTCCTCGAAGTTCACTCATCGAGAATAAAGGATCTACTTTGCGTGAGGTCCATTCCTTGTGGCCTATCACAGCACAGTCGGGATTCCAATTGTGTCCCTCGCACAGAAAAGCGCACAAATTTACAAGTGCCTCCATTTGTGTCTCGGGTACATCTTCCCCTAACCCGTCATTAATAATTGAAACACCTATTAAACGAGAGTTAGCGCTGATCTTACCGGGGCTTGTAGCGTCCCCTAATACTGGATTGTTCTGCTGCATCCGTGTCAACACTGACTGTAAGCCACGGCCAGCATGGTTAGCTTTCACGTTCTCCGCAGTCAACTTGACAATGGTGCCATCACGTTTTATGAGGTAGTTGTATAGAGGTCCGGGTACCTTGTTGACTCCTCGAACACACATTGCGACCACGTTGTCGGGGTCTGCGTTGCGGTTTGAAGCTGTGTGGTGGACAACTATGCCGAATGGTTTAAGTGGCCGTCCGGTATTTGCTTTACCGGGTGCGTCTACGAGTTTCATCAATTTGAAGGATCGGTGTACATCACTGTGTGAACCTCTACTGCATCAGGCGAAGTAGGTTCAGTTGTGAATGGAGGATTGTCTGCAATCAAAACCCAAGATAAAGATTCTTCATCCCAACGGTAAGGACTTTCTTCCATGTCTGGATGATCTGGTCCTAAAATTCCGGGCAACTTGTCAGTCCATGAGCCTTCAGGCATCGGAGTAGGTGGTTGCCATTCAAGGTCATCATCTAACGTCCACGATGGGAAAGGTGCAGGATGTACAAAAGCTCCAAGTGGATATAACGCATTATCTTCTATAAAAAGATTCCCAATACCCGGAAATTTTTTCCGAATGTTGTGATTGTAAGAACACTGAACCCATCTCCCACCTAAACCACAATCGTTTGCAAGAAACTCTTGTCCCCGATTTTCTTGCTCGTCAGGAACAACCAATATTTCTTGAACAACACCGTTTTCAATCTTTGCAAAATGAGCCATGACTAAACCGCCACTCTAACTATCACAACACCTGAGCCACCATCAGCAGCACTCGGTCCTCGCCTTCCGGCAGCACCACCACCAGTATTGGCTACTCCGTCATCTCGGCCTCCGCCACCACCGCCAGCTAGATAGCCATTACTTGTTTGGTAATCGGAGCCTCCTCCTCCTCTGGCAACACCATCGTGCCAAGTTGAGCCATCGCCGCCCCAAGTTTCGCTAGACATACCATTACCGCCATCTGACCCAGCGCCACCACCACCGGCTATGTTCCAAGCACTTGAACTTTGAGAGTCGTTGCCTTCGGCTGGCGTGTAGCCGCCTTCGTTGCCAGACGCACCGGAGCTATGCCAGTTGCCTTGATAGAAAGCGGTGCCGCTCGCTGAACCACCTGTCTGAGCCGCAGGGTTCATCGCTACACCACCGCCACCGCCCCCGGTGCAGGAAAGATTTGTCCAACCTGATCCTGTAGTTTGATTAACAGTAGTATTTGATCCTTTGCTGCCTCGTGCTTCGTTGCCACCAGCAGCGCCACCAGCGCCGACAGTTATAGTGTAAGTCCCTTCATATATGGTGGTGTCATCAAAGGTACGGTAACCACCAGCACCACCCGGAGCGCTGCCATTGTAGCTAAATTGGCCTCCGCCACCGCCGCCGCCAGCGACCATTAAAAGATCTACTTCGCCTTCACCAGTAACAGTTAGAGTCCCAGTCGAATTAAAAGTGTAATACTTGTAACCACCAGTTTCTGTTTCGGTACCACCAGACAGTTCAAATTTGCCTGCTCCGGCGGCTCCTAAGATTGTGGCTTTACTCGATCCGAACGGCATAACAATCCTCAGCTAGTGAGTGCGGCGATTTCGTCGTCAGTTAAACCAAGATCTTTAAGTTTCTGATTACCTGACTCTTTATCCGCAGCAGTTTTCTCAGCGGCTGCTTTCTCAGCGGCTTCTCGTTCTGCAATATCCGCAGCAACAGCTTCAGCTTCAGCGATTTCTTCTGCCGTGAAGTCTCGTAACGTTGTCTCACCTGTTGAACAATCAACAATTAATTTTCTAAGCTCAGCCATTGGTATCCTTGATCGCGTAAAGTTCGAAATGGGAACCGTCACCGAAGTATTCGGAAACAGACCCACATTTTACATTGACAGTTGTTAAGGCATCAGTGTTATCGCACGCACCGAAAGAAGTTTCAAAGCCACCATTGGATGTGTTTCTTGGCGCACCACTTGTGCTAAGACCTACACCAACATTTTTTATAGGGGTAGCTCCTGCCAATGGGAAAGTCCAAGACATTGTGCCTTTACCATTTGTCCAATCTCCGCCAGTATCAACCCAATGCTGAGTCGCCTGCAAACAACCTTGCCCGTTATACCAAGATTGTGCATAGCCGCCATTTCTCCATTTGCCACTAGACAAAGTAGAACCACTTGAAACTAGCCCTGCATAGGCATAGTTAGTGCTAGTGCTATTTAGTTGGATATAAAGCGACGCAGAACCAGACGCAGTTGTGTTGTAGTTGTTGCAATAACCAAAAAGTTGAAAAGTTTTCCAATCATCACTAGTGGAAATACTTGTAAAACTCACTGAATGAGTTGCGTTCCCACTTACTGTTGCAGTACCCACAAGTTCATATACAGCCATTACGAGTCAGCCAATCCGATAAGAGTTACCCGAGAATTAGAATCCATGTTCACGTTAGAAGCATAAAACTCTATCGAGGTGATACCCCACGATCCTCCGGGTTGTGCTACACCGCCAGTTATCCATCTCATATCTCCGCTATAGCCAGAGCTTTTACAGCGGCCACCAAATCCTTGCCAAACAGTAGGCTCATTAGCTGAATAGTTCATTATGTCTAAAATAATGGGATTGTGACTAGAAACAGAACCAGTATCACCATCGATATTGCAAACCCAACCATACGTCCCCAACGTATTGTCATCTGTAGCTGATCCACTTATCCATGAAGATCCTTGTACCGCTAAATATGCGTTGTAATAAGCAGATCCGGTTTCGCCATTCATACGCATATACAAACCTTGCGTACCCCAGCCAGCGCCGGTAGACGAGTCAGTCAAAAAATTTGCTACGACTCTTATAGTTTTATAAGTCTGTGGAATACCCGTAAAAGAAAGACTTGTTGTACTACCAGCAAAATTGCTAGCCGCAATAACATCTGCGCCGCTCATTAACTTGCCGTCCCCACTCCATATAATGTCCACATAGAATCGGTGTACCAATAATTGGACGAATTGAACATATCAATCTGGTCTATAGCAGCATTAGCTTCGAGTCTAACTAATTCTTCAGTAGCCATGTTTCCGTACCACGACGAATCGGAAGGGTCATACCATTTTGTCCACATTGTTTTTGGTTTATCCGTATTCGAATAACCGGGAAGCCACATTTCTATACATTGACCACCGATTTCGTTAGCCATAGAGGTATCTGTGCTGTACCCCCCAAAATAGGCATAGTTAGTACTACTAGCACTATTCCAAGCAGCAGTATATGGGCCAGCGGAACTACTGTAAGAACCAAGTTCTACTCCACAACCAAAATATTCTGCGCTTGTGCTTCTTAAACGAAACAAACCATAAGAACTATTAGTGATATTGCAGTTGCCGACCAAATGCAAAGCATGATAGGTCTGAGGAATGCTTGTAAACGAAACAGTACTTGTTGTGCTGTTCGTTGTCATTATGTCAGCAATCCACGTATAGGCAGGGTCGTAAGAAACACCGCCGCCGGAGGCACCTAAGATCGCTGCTTTAGAAGCCCCAAAAGGCATTGAAACTCCTTACTGGAAGTCTTGACCAGCTACAAACCCATACCAAGTAGGAGTCGCACCACCATCAAACGTGACGAAACAAACAATATCCGCCCTCGACGCAGTAGTCGTCAACGTCGGAGCAGTACCACCAGCCCACTTAACATTCGTCGTAGCACTATTCACCTGAAAAGCACCCGTCCGTGACCCAGTACCATCCTGAGTCAAAATCAAAGTAAGTGCGGTACCAGCCTGCAAACCAGAATCTGCTGGCAAAGCAAACGTAGCGTTATTGTCTAGTGTCCAAGTTTGGGTGTTGCCATTAGCTTCATCAATCGTTGGGGTAGCACCAGTGTTACCACCGGCATACACCGTTTCGGAATAGTCCTTGTGGGTAACCGCCGACATGACCTGATCTGCGCCAACAATGGCACCAGAAAGAGTCGCACCAGCAAGTGTCGCACCAGTCAAAGTGCTAGACCATGTAGTTGTGCCTGTACCAGTGTGCTCCAAAAAGGCGTTCGTGGCACCATCAGCAGCGTTATTAGCTCCAATACCCAGTTTCGCTTCTAGGGCAATAAGAGCAGTTGAATGCGCTCCATGCACCTGATCGTGTTCGTAACCAGAAGCATCCAAGTCAGTGGTAGATGCTGGGGTTGGCTGATTCGTTGATGTATCTAACGAAGTTGGATAGTTAGATGAAGGCATTTATATCTCCTATGGAACCAAATCGAGGGTAAATATTCCATCTGCGTTCCATTGGATTTGGAACGTACCAGATGTTGTACTAAATGATCCCCCGAAATCTATGTAAGCGACTAACCGATCATTAGTTGTGTCGTCGTCATAAATTACTGCTGCTGCTACACCAGTTAATGTCGAACCAGTCCATGAAACATCATCAGCATCCCATTTAAGTTTCCCAGATCCATCAGAAGTGCTAGTCAACGTCACGCTGGTAAGAGCTTTACCGCCCGTATCGTATCCTGTCCCTGAAATTTCACCTGAAGCATCGCTTTTATTTGTTGCAGTTTCAAAGTTCGGAGTCCACGAACTATCAAGCAACATGCACTTAAAACTGTGAGTATCTAAATCTAAATCAAGGTCATTTTTTAAAGCTGCCTCGAATGTTTCAACAAAAAGTCCACTAGCCATTAGTACTACTCGTTCCTTGGATCGGCTTTGGCCTAATCGTTACATCACCGTTTGGTTTTTGCATAAGTCTTTTTCTTCTTTGCAGCGGCAGCAGCCTTTTTACCTTTAGCGGTATAAGGATACTTCTTTCCATTAACAATAGGCATGATTTGAATGATAGCAGAGGATGATGGAGGGGCCGGGGAAAGGGGGAAAACCCGACCCCTCCAAACCTCTATGGGCTAACTATTAGTTAGCGCCAATGCTGGAAGCTGATTCCACACGTTGCATACAGGCTTCACGGAAGATGCCGTATCCAACTAGGTGGTACCAACCAATTGGGTTGAACCGACGCAGAGTGTCAGTCACAGGACCAACAACAATGCTTGGGTCAGGCCCAAAGCCCGGAGCACGAGAGAACGCTTTTGCAAGCGCTTGGCGTCCAGCTATGAGCGTTTGGTAAACATCGACGTTCGAAGCGCCACCGTTTTCGATTAGACCTGCACGGGGGTTTTCGATGTAGTCGATACCGTTGAATGTGCCGATCATGCCTGCACGAATCGGTGCACCTTCTTGGTACAGTTGGTACTGGATAACGTCAGTTACCGCTGTGTCTCCACGAAGATCGTAGGAAACGTCAGGGTGAATGATCGCCATATAGTTACCGTTTGACCAACCGGGAGCGTTACGTCCACGAAGCTGTGCGACGGCCTTACGACCTTCGGCAGCGGTGTAAACGTCTGTAGCGGTGATAGCACCACGACTGGACTGCCCGACATGCGTTACGTTTGTGCCAGCGTTGGCGACATCGGAAACGATTTTGTCGAGAGAGTTAGCCATGTTGTAGCCGACAACATTCGCAGCGTCGGAGTCAACATTCAGGAACGATGTTCCTCGAACCTTGGCACTCGTGATAACCGCATTACCGTACTCAGCGAGGTTCACTGTTACGGCGCTGTCGGTGATCGCTACTGCTGTTACATCAGCATTTTCTGTCAGCGCTGTAGTTGCTTGGTCAAGCTCACCGATGAAAGTGAACTGCACACCAGAACCATTGTGGCTCTGAGCAGTTGACCGCACATCTGCGAGCATTTCAAATAGGGGTTGTGAGCGAAGAGCGAAGTAAGATACCTGTTCAAACGCCGTTTTTACCTGATCGTCGAGCGTACTCGTCGTTACTGTAGGTGTAGCCATTGAGAATCCTCATGGGTTAGGACTCCCCTAGCGTTAGATTAAGTGCTTGCTCCCCACAAGAACCCTTCAGATTCCATCAAAGCACGTAATTCATCTTCGTTAGTTGTTGCTCTAATGCGTTCGTCAAGATCAGGTGAACCAACCGGCTCTGCACCTTCACCAGCAGCTTGTATACGCTGCTCACCGTTTAACGCTTCAGTTAATGCTCGGGGCTGCGGATCGGGAGCGTTCGCTCCAACAAACCCAGCGGCTTCAGCTTCGGCTCTAATAGCCTCAACTGTTAAATCGCCTTCGTAACCCTTCACAAAATAACTTACACGAGCATCATCAGGGTCTAACCCTGCTGATCTAAACGTATCACGACGCTGGTATTGAGAAGCACTTTCTTCGGCTGCTGAAGCTCTAGCTTCTGCTTCCTTTAACCGTGCTTCCATTTCACGTCGCCAGTTCGGTTTCGATTCGGTTGAACTGCCAGCACCTTCACTGTCACCAGTGGAGTCGATGTCTGTCATATGTCACTCACCTAAAATACGCGCTTTAGCCGGTGGTAGCCGAAGCGGAAATCTGATAAAACATGCGCTCATGCCGCACACAATCACACAATACTTAAAACATTAACTTTGATGTATGTGAGTGTCAAGTACTGGCGGCACCTAAACCAATGCCACCTTGGTCGCTGATGAGAAGGCCTGCGTTACCAGCGAAAGGTGCTAGTCGTGTTTCTCCACGACGGCGGAGTTTTGTAGCTGCAACTGAATCAATACCGAAACTACCTGCGGCTAATTCGCTGGCGCTAAATGTTTCTTCGCCAATCAATTGAGACAACATGCCTGCACGGGTAGCTAGTTTTGGAACATCCGAAATACCAACGTTGGCTTGTTCTAACCGTTCAGCGGTACGCTTCGTTAAACCGGCCCCAACGGTATTCATAACAGCCGTTGACAGTTCCGCTGATCTCATTTGCTGCTCTTGCTTAATGAGATCTTTTGTTTTTACAGGGTCTAGATAGTAAGCAGCTACCCATTCGTCGTCTAAATTGTAAAGTTCTTTTAATTGTTTAATCACGTCAGCATTCGCTGTATCTCTAGCTTGATACGCTAACGAAACACGCCGCTGGAACTCGTTACCTGAAACGTCGTATTGGATAAGTGTTTCAAAATCCTTAGCGTCGTCATAAAAACCGACAGGCATATTCGCTGCCCGTAATGTTTGACGATAAGTGTCTTCTAACTGTACATATTGCAATTCTGAAATAGCGTTAAACCCAGCATCTCTACGAAGTTTCATGGCTGGGAAACGACGATCATATTCAGGACGTTCACGTAAGCGTTGGGTAATAGTCAAAGAATCATCTCCCATGATGAGAGACTCTTTAATAAATTCAACAAGGCTTGCTACGTCTTCGTCCGAAAAACCATAGGTTCTTAACAGTTCAGCGGCGATACCGTATATGCCGCCTCGTGATCCATAAGGCGGAGTCCAACCACCTACCTCCGGGGGTGTCGCCCCAACAGGATCACCTTGAATGTCGGTGACATTGCCTTCTGGGTCTGTCCATTCTCCGTACAGTTCATCAAGAAAATTTCCTTCAGCGTCTGAAACTCTGCCATCTTGCAAAGTGGGGCGGAATACTCCAATAGGAGCATTTGCGTCTGCGTCCCAACGACCTAAAGCTTCGGTCATGCCAATGGCTGTACGGGCAGCTTCGAATCGGGTATCAAAAGCTGACCGTGACCATTCGCCACGATCAACAATAGGTGAACCAAATTCTGCTTGTGCTAACAAATCAGAAAACGCAGACATTAGACACTCCTCCCAACTGCGCCCCACTTCTTTAAAATACTTTCTACGACTGCACGACCTGATTGCCGAGCATTTTTAGTGTTTTCCCATTCGGGTAAAGAACGAACATAGACCGCTGCTTCTGGGATAGTCATTTGACGGAACCCAGTTTCCGGGTCAGACACTCCTTGGGATATAACATCGAACATTCCTCTGTCTTTGCCGAAAAACTCTACGGGTCTTTCAAGAAGAGATGAAGCTTTTGCTTCGTAACCAGAGAAATAGTTTTCTGGTAAGAACCCTTGATCCATGATGGTTCCCAATTGTGGGTAAGTGTCCCGTGCTAATCGAGCGAATCCTGCGCTGATACCTGAGAGTGTTGCTTGTCCTGTAATGATTTGTTGGGCGTAATTGTGAAGTGTTTGTTCATCAATTTCCAACATATAGTTACGGGCTTTAGCTTTAACTTGGTCGTACATGCTGGCGTGGTCGCCTTTGCCCATGTTTGTTATAGCAAGTTCAGCATTATTGTAGATAGCTGCTTCGATTTCGTCATCGTCCCATCCCATAATGTAGGTATCACGGGCAAGTTGATGGATAATTGCTTCGTCTACTTCATCTAAGTTGACACCGAAATTGGCAAGTTTTTTCTTAACCTTGTTAATGTTATTTTCAAGTGTGCGTTTTTCTTCGGCTTCTGTTTGTCCCCATAGTTTTGCTTCGTTGAGCCGAAATGTTTCCCAATTTTTAGTTTGTCTTACTAACTCTAAAAAATAGCTTTCATCTATGCCGGGGTTTGCATCTAGGTAGTCTCCTAAAGAAACACTCGGAATAGAGTTGCCATTTATATCACGGGTGATTTCCCAACCGGGTTGCTTAAAGAAATCATTACGGATTTGTTGCTGAAGATAAGTAACAAACCCATTCGATTTACCGGGAGCAGGGGCATCCCCATCACCCGGTATTGTTCCACCGCCGGGAACTGCTGGAGGTTGTGGGCCGATATTAGTATGTCCACCAAATACTGGTTCAGTAATCGCAGGAGCATCGGGTGTTGGTTGTTGCTCTAATGGACCTTCAGGTGGAAGAACCGAAATGCTATCCGCCATATTGGGGGATGTATCAACCGTATTGGGAGATTCAGTTGGCTCTTCAATAAGTTGATCTGTTTCATCTGGGATATTCGACTCATCTACAGACGCCCACGGATCAGCCTCAATATATTCTTGGAAACTTTTTAGAAACGCTCCCTCAAATTCTGCCCCACTATATTCACCTACTCCTTCTAATACGGTGCCTCGTAAGCTGCCGCCTGAAAGAAAAGCAAATATTTCATCTGGAGATGAACCTGCATCAAGTTCATCTCCCATAGCAATAAGATCTTCTATCTCATCTTGAAGCGCTGTGAATGTCCCCCAAGTTGTTCCTTTAGCAAAGCGTTTAGGAAATAACTTCCAAAAGGTTGCGAACTGACCTTTCCCAAAATACTTATTCTTGACATCAGCATCCCCACGCAACAAGCCGTCTAGTTCATCAGCAGACAAAGTTTTGAACGCCCAAAGAAAAGACTGTAAGGCGTCTAACTGTTCGTTTATTGCATCTTCTTTACGTTGCGCTAATGATTTTGGCGTACTCATGTAGGTCGCACTTTCTCCATCCAATCCATCAAACGTGAAGTGCTGTCCTTATGCTGCATAAACCCAACATTGTCTGGATACTTAGTTCGTATATCTTGTCTTATTTGCGCCCCAACATCGTATTGTTCGCCACGATCCTTAGCAGCTAAAGCTGCGGTTCTCATACCTTTAATAAAGTTTTGGAACCCAGTTGGATCTGTTTTCGTTGCATCGAAACCAGCAAGGTCTATAGCTTGTTTCGCATACATTTCTTCTAGCATTGCCATGTCGGGGAGCATGACTAATCCTTGTTGCGTTTCCCCTAGTTTCTCTTCAAAAAGATCAATGTCTGTTTCTTTGAACTTGCGGTCAAGTGTCGGGATGAACTGATCTTTGTCTTCTGTTGCTGCCAGAACTTGCTGTGGGCTAACGCCTAGTTGTTGTGCTCGTTCCGTAACTTCAGACATAACATCTAACATTCCGTTAAAAACAATTTCCGGGTCGTAGAGTTCTTCTACGTCATTTTGGAAAGTGATATGTCCTTCAACAAATAATGCTTTGACTAAGTTCTCGTATTGTTCTGGGTCGCCTTGGATACTTTGCAAGTATTCGTACATATCCATTGAAGTAATGGGTGACGGCTCAATACCTTCAAGATTACGTTTTTGTCGTTCTGCTGCATCTGCGGCTTGGACATACGGTGAACGAAGAACAAGGTTGTAACCGACTATAAAACCGGGACTACCAGAATAAACGCCACCGATAACGGCATTTACTTCTCGTTGGGTTTCGTCAAATGTCTCGTCGCTCATGCCGCTTGCCTTAGTATTTGATGCGCCTTTTGATTTTGAGGCCAAGAAGCACGCATTATCACATCGTCCTGTTCTAAGTATCTCACGAATACTGGAGAAAAATCAGGGATATTACTAAAGGCTACCCGTGATCTTTCCCACAAATCTTTAAGATCATTGTTTCGCTTATGAGATAAGAGTTGTTCTTGCGGATCGCCACTCTGTTGCGACCTCAGCAAAAGCTCGTTTGTTAGCCAATCCCGTAATTCGAAATAAGCATCCATATGCGGTATAGCAGGATGCCATTCGAATTGTTTATTGTCTTTCCATGCACGCAAACTGTGAATAGTTTTTGCGCTTTCTTCCGCAGTTTTAATATCGTTGAACTGTTCAAACCAAAGCGGATACTTTTCTGCAACACGTTGAACAATCATCTGTTTAGCTTGCTTTAAGCCCACATTGGCTTTTGCGTTAAGACTTGATGGTTGCCCAGAAAGACGTAACTGTTCTTGCTTATACCGGATGGGGGCCATGAGTTTCTCATACCAGAACCAGCCAGCGTTGCCATTCGCACGACGAATAATCTCACCCGGTTTTTGGTAAACACGGCGACCTTCAGCGATTTCTTTTTTGTATACGACAGTATTAAACGCAGCGTTATGCGCCATCTGCACATCTAACGGCCCAATCTTTCCAAGCATTAGATCTTGGATAGATGCGTTGTCTTTAAAGAACGCTGGGTTTTTGCTGTATTCTTCTTCACCAAACAAAGTCGCTGATGCGACTGCTCCGTCAGCTATACGAGTTTGTCGTCCGACAATTCCCCAATACTCTGGGTTCTCAACGAGCAACCATTCATCTGCTGCTGCTAAACCTTCTGTTTCCATTATCTTTTTATAATTTTCGATAATGTGAGCATGAGGCGACTGATTCATATATGAGATCGGAGACGCCAAATTTGCAAACATTCGCACTTGGAGCATCGCTGTGACCCGATCATCGACTTCATCTTCGAACATTTCCATTTCAGAAGCTGACTCGATAGTCAGACCTTTAAGTTCGTATTCTACGATCATGTCGGACGCTACTCTTGCACGGACACGTTGGCGTTCCAATGTATCCATTGCGCTACTGCGTAATGTTTGGCTCCAAAGTGGCGTAATCGAATCTACTAATCGCTCTAGTGTGCTTGTCCCTTCGGATAACCCATATGGGAAAGCCCACTCTAATGATTGAGCTACATCAGGTACTTGTACGGCAGCTTCGCTAGCAGCAAACGCTACTAACGGACCAAATCCGGGTAACCCACCTGACATCATCGAAAGTGACGAAAGGTTAAATTTGATTGGGTTGTCGCCTAACCGAGAGAATCGACCAAATACTTCTTTGTCTCCATACAGAGGCAACCAGTCTGGCGTTTGCATCCCGAGAATGGTGCCGAATCTGAGAAGGAAAAGAGGTGCGCCTGTTTCTTCGTCTACAGCGTTGAAATTTTCAAGGCCATTATGGAAGTTGCGTGTAGTGGCAAGAACAAAGCCGGGGTTTCGTGTTGCGATACCAGCCCAACGGGTGATTACTTCTTGATAGGCAGCGAAGAACGGCATCAAGTTAGCTGTTAGTTCTTCGAACTTTGTACGTTCAGCCAAATCGTAGAGAAGGTTCTTTGTTTTGGCGATAGCTACCCGACGTGACTCTGCTTCGATAGCATTTATTTCTTTTTGGGTGAGCCGGTAATCGCCGTCTGCTGTTTTAAAGTTAGGTAAACGTCTTGCGACTTCACCGCTGTAAACAGACCGGAAGACTGTGCTTCGTGTTAAAGCATCAGTGGGCATTGTTCCTAGCATTTGGAATGCTTCATCGGTCCAACGCTTTGCTCTGATAATCATTCCGCTTGCTTCTGCTGCATCTCGGAATGCGGAATCTCCAATAATTCTGCCAAAATCTTCGTAACCGAGTCCTCGTATCCGACCTATATCGCCTCCGAATTTGTTGTCAATAACAGGTTGGACATCCCGTGCCCATTTGATTTCTTCACCGTTTGCCAATTTTCTTCGTAGGTGTAAAAACTCTGGGATAGGAGGAATTTGGTTGTCAGTTTCAAAACGAACTTGTCTGATCCATTCATCTACTGCATTAATAGTGTCAGTGAAGTGGGCAGGCATAATGTCACGGAGAACACCGCCGGGTCCAAATCGAATCCAATTTAGAATGTCGTCGTCTGTTACGGCTTCAGTCCAGAAAAGGCGTGTGAAATCTTGGAAAGGGTTGCCTTCAAGAAGATCGGGAGATGCGTTGGCTTTCCACCATCGTGCATCTTTTATAGCTTCATCTCGTACTTGTTTACCGAGATCTACTGTGCCATCTCCTTGGACAGCGATATCTTTGTTCTCGCCGTACCATGATTTGTGTGCGTCTGTGAAACTAATTTCTTCGTCACGGATGACTTGGTGAAGTTCTGAAAGACGTAATGATTCGGCTTCTGTTAAATCGTTAGTCCAGTCAATACCAAATCCGTATTTCTCATCCATTTCTCGCAAAAATTCTTGGTACTGTTTTTGGAATTCACCATGACGTGCTCGTGCTGCACGCATCGCATTTGTTTCATTACGTGGCACAAAATAAGTTGGCCGTGAATACGCTGTCGGATCTGTCATCGGTACCCACTGTCTATTAACAGTGTCATCGAATGCTTCAGCGAAAACTTTAGGGTGTTGCCCGTAATCGTATTGTTCTCGTCGTCCTTGGCGAACAGTTTTACGAGTTACGGAACTAGCACTATTCCATAGCGTTGACTTGTATTGGTTCGCTGAAATGGCTTGCCGGTAAATGCCGTTCTGTTGCGGTGTATTACCGAAAGCATTACCAATCGTTAGTCCATCAAGATGGAAGTCGCTAACACCAGCATCGGCCATGATTTTACCAGCCGTGTCAAAGTTTTGGACAATTGTTCCATCTCGATATGCGGCAAGATCTTCACTTGAATCTTCAATTTTTTGTTTGCGTGCCGCTAATTCGTTACGCATTTTGCCAGTTACACGATCCCGTAATGTGAACTGATCTTGGTATTGCTTGGCTTGTGTCAAAAGGATTTTACGGGTGTCTTCGAAACCTTGGGCTTTCTTAATAAGGTTCGCGATTTCGTCAGCGTCTTTAACCGGATCTAGTTTTGTTAATTGCTGCTCGATTCGGAATATCTCTTCATTGATTTGGTGACGACCTATTTGGCTCAACGAATACCCCATATGATTTAGGGTTTCCAATTCAGCTAAACGTCGCATGGAGCCACGGGAATATAAACTGTACAGTCCGGCAGCAGCAAGTCCGGCTGGCCCAGCTAAGAATGCGCCCACAGCGCCAGCGCCCATAGTCCGTGTAAGAATTTTCTTCTTACCGTATTCCTCAGAGATCACTTCTTTAACAACGTCCTGTAATTTTTGATGATCGCCGTCGTAATGTCGTGTTAATGCGCCTATGAGTTCATCGCTGCTTGCGAGATCAGGATTGATGGGGCGTAACCCTGAACCGGGTAAATCAATCTTGACATCTGCGTCTTTTAAGATCTGTCTAATTTTTAGGTTAAGTGGCTGTGCTAGATCTTCGCCTCGTAATCCGAACCAGCCTGCACGTAAATCATTGAAGCCGCTAGCGATACCTCTTACTGCGTTCATCGTCCCATAATCGGCAGCGGTACGCATAAATTCGTCGCTTATAACTCGGATAGGCCACGCTGGGCGAAGCAACACTGATTTTTTCCACAACCCTGTGAAGGCATTCATCGTCATGCCAACTTGATCTCTTGTGAACTGGGCTGCTTTCATTACCGAACTTTGATCTCCGAAAGCATTTGCATACAAGTCGTATCGTGGGACGAGAGTAGCTTCAGCTAATTGTTGCGGTGTCATCGGTAATTGACGCACATCAATATTGCGGTGTTCATCCATGCTGTAAGTACGGATTTGGCTGTTGCCATACAACCGGGCGTTTTTGCCCATCTTCTCAACTTCTTTTTGGGCAGACTTCCAGTTACGTCGCAATATGCGAGTTAATTCGTCAGAAGATGTATTAACGAATTTGCCGTCTTTCCATTGCCCAATTCGCCCTTCGAACATTTTGCCTAAGTTGCTGTTCAAAGTTTGAACCGTGTCATTAAACAATCGTTGTCGGGCAGCTACGTCAGGGTTTTGTATCCATCGACCTAGAATTTCGTCTTTATTTAAACCTGAAAACTCAACTAGGTTTTGGTCACGGACTTTTCCGGCTTCATAAAATTTTGGTTTTACACGTTCAGCCTCACGTAACATTCGTTCGAATTGTTCGTAGGCTTGTACCGGATCGTCCCAACGAATAAGCCCTTGCGGCACTTTTTCAACAAAGAAACGCACACGGATATTCGGCATCTTTATACCGATACCAGTTTTGTTTTCGAACTTTGTAGTGAACTCTTTCACGTAGCCTTGTTCGCCAAAAGCCCGTGCTGCGGAACTCACCCCTCCACGAACGGTGCCACTCATTTCGTCAAAACGAGATATGCCGGGAAGTGTTTCTAACTTCCCTACAAATTCAATGTTTTGGTGGATGATCTCGTCAGCAACAACTTTAATCAAATCAGCGTTTTCGCCGTTCAAAGCATCGTAAAGGGCTTGTATGTTTTCGTGTCGCCCATCCCGAGCATCTTTACGTCTAGCTAATTTTTTAAGTCTTGCGTCTTGGAAAATCAAAGCAGTAGCAAACGGCATATCAGGATATTCGTTAGCAAGTTTTGCTTCTATGGCATGTTGTTTTGCCATTAATTCGCCGTCGTCGAATGCTTCGTAGATGCGACCTTCTAATAGGCGACCGCTTGGCTGATAAACACCAAACATTAAATCTTCGACTTGTTCTAGTTGGGTCGCTCGTGCTTCATCAACTGGTATCCATGTACCGTCAACATTGTTCCCCCATTGGCTGTTATAAATCCAACCTTCGGTAGTAGCTACTCCTGCTTGTGCAACATTCTCTGCAAATGCAGGATGTTCTTCTAAGGACACCCACTTTTGTTTACCGGGGTCCCAAGCTTCCATAGCCTTGTCTTCCCAACCGGCTCTTTCTGTGTCAAGTCTGACTGGATCTCGGCCTTCTCGGGTATACCACATACGAAATTCCGGTTGGATTTCGTCAATCATGCGTTCACGTTGGAAACGCTGAGCGATGTAAGGAATTTCTTGGCTCGCTACAAGAGGCCGACGTAACCCAAATTTGTATGCGGCTCGCATCGCTGCTTGTGCCCGACCACCAGCGATACCTTCATCGGACATTGGTGCTCGTTCTCGAACTATTTCACCAGTGGCTTCGTCAATTACAGGGTTGCCTTGTGGATCTCTAACTATTCGTTCATACTCACCGGGGTCAGAACGCCTAAGTTCTTGACGTTCAGCTAAAAGTTCTCGCACAGTGTTCGCACCTGCACGTAACTCTTTGACTTCCAAATCACGCATTTCAGAAAAGTCATCGGGGACTTCACCGAACTTAGATTCTAAAACCTCGTCCCATTTGGCTGAGTATTCAACAAATGAATCCCATTCGTCAGCTAATCCAACAAGTGACTTTTTAGTTGGATCACCTGTTCTTCTTGGACGTTGTGATTTTGGTAGTTTAAGAAAGTTTTTCTCTGCTTCGAACGCTGCATTTCGGAATGCGTCATGGCGTTCTTTCGGGTTTAGTTTCTGCCACTCTTCTGTCCCCCCGACAATATCCATGACTTCTTGTCTTTGAGATCTGGAGGCTTCTTTCCACCAAACATCGAACTGGTCACGACTTGCATCGGTCATCTCTGAAAGATGTTGAGCGTCTACACGTCGCCCTTCGAGCAGTTGTTCCGATTTACGGAGTTCAGTTTCGAGATCTTTTAGCTCGTTTTTCTGTGCGGCAGATGCTTTTCTGCCCGGTACAAATACTGCTTCCCCGTTTTTTTCTTTAATAGAGCCGACACCCTGTTTAACGTACTCCGCTTTCAAATCAGAAATTTCTGTTCTTAGCTCTTCTAGTTCTGTTGGGCCTCGGAAATATTCGCTTTGTGTTATCCCCGGATCTACTTCTACTAAGAAATCTGCTCTAGCTTCCTCACTTAGATCATCGAACTTGGTGCGTGTCTTTAACGCAGCTTTAAGAGCAGGCTTACCGCTCACCATCCGCTTGAACTGGTCTTGCCATTCATAAGAAGCGTCAAGTCTGTTCACTTCGACATCATCAACGAATTGTTGCCAGTGAGGGTCTAACCCGTCTTCCGGTGTAAGTTGATTGGTTCGTGGCCGATGGTTCACATCTTCGTACCAGCCCGTTGTTTCACGGTATTGGCGTGGGGGTGCCCAGCGTTTGATGTATTCGCCACGACCGGGGATAGCTGATTGTGTTTCTTTAGTTATCTGGCCTTCTGGAATGTAATCTTCAAATAGTTGTTCACCATATTCGTCCATCATCGGATTACCTTCGTAATCCACCATCGGACGTTGCGAGGTTTGAGTTCCTTCCCCAAGATTCGCAATAGCTTCATAAATTTGGTCAACGATATCTAGAGCTTCTTCGGTTGGTTTCCCATCAGGATGTTTCTCTGAATAACCCCGACGACCAAACCTGTCAATTATTTCGTCAATTGTTAAACCGATGTACGGGTGGAGTTCGACAGGTAATGCTTTTTTAAGTCGTGCTATGCGTTCCTCATGGGTGAGTCCTTTCCACTCATCCATCTCCTTATAAAATTTTTTACCGTCGTCTTTTCCCCACTTTTTCGTCTTCTCGTCCCAAACCCAATCTGGTCCCAAAAGTCTTTGCAATGGGCCATCGTCCGCCCACCGATCTACTTGTTTTTCAAGATTTTCCCAGTTCTTGTCTGGGCTACCAGCATCTCCGGGGTTGAAGTTCAATTCATCCCACAAAGCTTTTAAAGCATTTTCTTGAATATTCCCAGCGGCAGTAACCGTCGCATTCAAGTCTGGTGCGCCTCGTCTACGGGCGTCTTTAGCTATTGGGCGTCTGCCACGGCGTACTCGTTTTGTGGAGATCAAACCTTTTTTTCTTAGGAGATGTTTTTCTAAACCGCCTCGGGGTGTGCGAACTGGATCTCTGTCTAAGAGTGCTTCCATCGCATCAACCATCCGGTTAACACCTTGATTACGTAACTTTTGGGATATCTCTGGGTCGCCGGGACGATAAGTGCCTTGTTTGTTTCGATGCCCAATACGGGCACTCATTATCACATCGTCTAAAGCACGATCAGTTTCGACTAACTCATCCCAGTTATCACTAAAATCTTTAATCCGTTTGGCGTCACCTTGTGGGATACCAGCCCAGTGAAGCAATCTGCCTTTATCTTCCTGACTAAGTTGACCCCAGTTTTTATCTCGCAAGTAACCTTTACCGGTTGTCGTTGGCCGGAACCAGCGGAAGAAACCTTCCCCCAGTGGATCAACTTCGTCTGCTAACGCAGGGTTGAATTGCAACCCAAGATCTTTTGCCGCCGCTTTAGCTTCTTCAGTTTTTGCCAGTTTTGCTGCATCTAATTCAACTGCTGTTGTGGGTGAACCAAGAACAACAGCGTCATAAAGATCAGAAAGTTCTTTCCCTTCCATATCAATCATGTTCCGTAGGAACTTCATATTGGCAAGGGTCGAAGCACGTTGCGGATGAAGAGCACGTCCTGATCTGTCTGTGACTCTGCTTTCTAAAAAGTCAACAAATTCGTCAAAGCT
>Ga0310344_10000576_pt1 | contig 28628 bp, 28 predicted proteins | sample HC15DNA20200_MG_FD_203801 | JGI IMG/M metagenome (GOLD analysis project Ga0310344, IMG submission 203801) | Marine microbial communities from station ALOHA, North Pacific Subtropical Gyre - HC15-DNA-20-200_MG | ecosystem: Environmental > Aquatic > Marine > Oceanic | place: Pacific Ocean: North...
AACCTTACGTGTTGCCCCAACTTCGGTTCAGGGGACAGCTGCAGTCTCAGGAATTCTTGATGGTATACGTAATTTGAATACAGAAGGCAAAGTTGACCTTATCATTCTCGCTAGGGGTGGAGGGTCATCAGAAGATCTGGAGGCATTTAACGACGAGGCAGTTGTGCGTGCTATCCATGGAAGCAAGATCCCTATAGTTACTGGTATCGGTCATGACACTGATACTACACTCAGTGATCTTGCCGCAGATGTGCATGCACCGACGCCATCAGCTGCTGCAGAACTGTCTGTGCCCAATTCCGACGATCTGTTTCATCAGGTTTTGGATAATCATACTGGACTAGGAACACAATTTCGTAATTTTTTATTCCAGCGATCGCAGAGCATCCATTCTGCTAGGGCTAAACTCGACTCCGCAACACCCGACTTCGCTAGAACCTACCAACGCATTGATGATGCAGTGACAAATTCAGCAAGGGTGTTGACCACACAGTACGCCTTGCACTCAGAAGCACTTCGCTCACTTAAGGCAAGGCTCGTAACCTTGAATCCCAATGATGTACTAAGGCGAGGATATTCCGTACTAACGGTGGGAAATACTGGGCAAATAGTTACAAGCCATCGTCAGGTTGATAAGGGAGTTAGTTTGACCTCTGCAACCCCCGATGGATTTATTCACTCTATAGTGACGGGAGTTTCAGATAATCCCGAGGAGTTAGGAGCAAATCATGGGGACTGACACAGAAAATACCAATCAGGACATCAACAGCCTATCCTTTGAAGAAGCATATGCACAGCTCAACGAATCAGTCAAACAGCTGGAGGAAGGCGGATTAACCCTCAATGAATCCACTCAACTGTATCTTGCTGGAATACACCTTGCTAATCATGCTACCAAGTTGCTACAAAAGGCCGAGCTGCAAATACAGACTCTAATACAAGGTGAATCAGAGGATTCGGGGGACGATACTGACGCATAAGCCCTAGCTCACTTGAGACATGCGACTGTGATATACGGAGATAGCATGGCAAATCCAAAAAACACGCTGAAACTCGGTTGGTTCTCAACCGGAGCTGGAGAAGGTTCTCAGGGACTTCTCTTATCAGCTCTTGAGGCTATTGAGAGTGGAGTATTGAATGCGGAAATAGAATTCATCTTCTGTAACCGAGAACCCACGGAAGATCCAGCAACCGATTCTTTCATAGAAATTGGATCCAATCACGACATCCCGGTAATTAGCTTATCCTCACGACAGTTCGCAAAGGAACGTCAAGCACGTTTCGCTGATGTACGACAAGAGTACGATGATGCTGTACTCTCACGCTTATCAGACTTTACTGCGGAAATATGTGTATTAGCTGGATATATGCTAGTCCTCAGTACATCCATCTGCCACAAATACCGCCTCCTTAACCTCCATCCAGCCAAGCCGTCAGGTCCTATAGGAACTTGGCGTGATGTAATTGATACTCTGATTCGTGATCGCGCAACAGAGTCTGGTATCATGATGCATCTCGCGACTGAGGAGGTTGATCGAGGACCCGTGGTAAGCTACTGTACGTTCCCGATTCGAGATAAACATACTGAGCAATACTGGAGTCTACTCGACTCGGTTGAACCGCATGAGAATCGATTGGATTTCATCAATGGGGTTAAATCCAATTTATTCAAGTTGATCAGATCAATGCAACTTCGCTACGAGCGTCCCTTTTTTGTAGAAACCCTTCGTGCCTTGGCAAATCAACGAATAAGTGATACCAATATGCCTCAGGATTTGACCAAGGAGGTTAACCGTTCGATACCCCAGCAAGACGGTAATTTATCCAGTCATTGACGTTCCAAAGTCCGAGGCATGATGTACCGAGCGTTGATCTACTGACCCTGCAACGGAGGTAACTAACCGTGGTTTGTCACCAGAACTGATCACCTTCTCGTCCACGATACACTGAACAACATCCTTCATACTCGGAACTTCATACATGACGTCAAGCAAAGCCCTTTCCAAAATAGTTCTCAGGCCCCTGCAGCCCATTTGCTGATCGAGGGCTTGTTGGGCAATCGCCTCTAATGCCAATCGAGTTATTTCAAGAGTTACCCCATCTAACTCAAACATATAACTATATTGCTTTACTAAAGCATTTTTTGGTTCAGTGAGAACTCGTATAAGATCATCCTGATCCAGCGGATTCAGGGAGACCTGTATCGGTAAACGACTGATGAATTCAGGGATGAAACCATATTCAAGCAAATCATCCGCGACCAAATGGTCGAATACCAGTACCGGCTCACTCAAATTAGGATCTTTTGACCTCGACGACAGGAATCCCAATTTAGAAGCAGTTTTGCCGATCCGACGCTCGATTATGTCGTCTAGCCCCTCAAAAGCCCCTCCACATATGAATAGGATGTTGGAGGTATCAATCTGAATAAATTCTTGTTGTGGATGCTTGCGGCCTCCCTGTGGTGGAACATTAACCACGCTGCCTTCAATGATTTTCAATAATGCCTGCTGTACTCCCTCCCCAGACACGTCCCGGGTAATCGAGGGATTGGATGACTTTCTTCCGATTTTATCTATCTCATCGATATATATAATCCCATACTGAGCTTTTTCAATATCCCAATCAGCTGACCGTAAAAGGGTTAAGAGTATATTTTCGACATCTTCTCCCACATATCCTGCCTCAGTCAAAGCTGTTGCGTCACATATTGCTATAGGAACGTCGATGGTTCGTGCTAGCGTTTGTGCAAGAAGAGTTTTACCCGTACCCGTTGGACCAACAATAAGGACATTACTTTTCTCTACATCGATAGCATCTTGATCCAATGCAATATTGATACGCTTGTAATGGTTATAAAGAGCCACGCTGAGTACTCTTTTAGCACGTTCCTGACCAATGACATACTCGTTGAGGCTATCATACATATCAGCAGGCAGAACCGGGGTAATGCCACTGTGAGAAGACTTGGATGATGCAGCAGAGTTTTCGTCACTCATCAAGTCCAGACAGGATAGAACACAAACATCACATATAAAGACTCCGTGCTGAGACCCAACTAGCTTCCCAACTTCCTGTTTTCCCTTGCCGCAGAATGCGCACTGATAGAGCGCATCCGTATCATCATTTACCATTCCTCTACACCTCAATCTGGTGCCCTTGCTTCATGGCCCTACAGGGACTCTGCATCAGGCTTAGAGAGGACTTCGTCAACTATCCCGTATTCTTTGGCTTCCTCAGCACTCAGATAGTAATCCCTGTCGGTATCACGGGCTACTCTTTCGTAGCTCTGACCACTGTTACCAGATATTATATTCCTGATCATATCCTGCATTCTCAAGATCTCACGGGCAGCGATTTCTATATCAGAAGCCTGGCCTTGAGCACCACCAATAGGTTGGTGCATGTGAACAGTTGCATTTGGCAATGCGTAACGCTTACCTTTCGTGCCAGACGATAACAGCACTGTAGCCATACTCGCTGCTAATCCAACGCAAATCGTGGATACATCACACTTTAGTAAATTCATAGTGTCATAGATTGCAAGCCCAGAGCTGATTACACCCCCGGGAGAATTAATGTAGAGACTTATGTCCTTCTCAGGATCCTCACGCTCTAGATACAACAACTGCGCTACTATCAAATTCGATACCTGATCTGCTATTGGAGTGCCAAGAAATACGATCCTTTCTCGTAACAGCATCGAGTAGATGTCAAACGACCGCTCGCCTCTTGCACCAGACTCAACAACCATGGGTATTATATTTTCAGGTAATTGTCCCATTAACATTTACTTAGTCTCCTCATCAATTTGTTGCTCGACATCTTGTTCTTCCTCATCGACAGGGGCATCATCTTGCCCTTTTTGGTCTTCATTTTCAACTCCAGTGACGACTTTTACTAACTCCTCAATAACTTTTCTGGTCCGAACCATTTGATTTATATTGTCTAAGGCTGCTGGTTCGGAAAATGCTCGTCTGATTTCATCACTTTGATCACCCGAGTTGGCCGCAAATCTTTCAATTTCCTCAGTGATATCATCAGCATTTACCTCAACACTATGCTCTTCAGCTAAAGTATTTAGCACCCAAGCACGCGTCAGGCGTTGTGTAGCTTGTTCATGCAGATCAGACCTCATTTCCTCTTCAGTCTTGCCAATAGTCTCTAAGTAAGCATCCATTTGCATACCACCCTGAGCCAATTGATTCTGCTGATCTTCCATCATGTGATCTACTTCATGATCAATCAACAACGGTGGAATCTCAACTGAGCTGCAGTTAAGGGTCTCCTCAAGGGCTCCCTCCTCCAATCGGGATCTGGCAGCACGCTCTTCTTGCGCTACAAGGTCAAGTCGGATTTGCTCTTTAAGCTGATCTACTGTCTCGAACCCCTGACCTATCTCTTTAGCGAAGTCGTCATCAACATCAGCTAATGCCCTCTGTTTGATTTCGTGAACTGTAACCTTGAACTCAGCAACCTTACCGGGTACGTCAGGATCATCTTCAGGCACATCAGAGTGGAATTCCTTCGTTTGACCCAGTTCAATTGCTACGATTTCGGCAGAAAATCCCGGGAAAGGGTTCTGGTTATCCTCTGCGACCAAATATGTTATGCCTTCATGGTCTGCTATGACCTCGCCTTCGACTTCCCCATAAATATCCATAGTCACCAGATCATCGAATTCGACTGCCCGTTCGACTGGCTCCCAAGGAGCATTAGTTTTTCTTAGTTCCTCTATTACATTTTGGACATCTTCTTCTGATACTGGTGCAACCTCTTCAGTGAGCCTCACTTCTTTATAGGCACCTAGGTCTACTACAGGGCGCAGTGGCACCACCGCTTTCAATATCGTCGGGTCTTCTTGGATGATAGTAACGCTTGGAGTTCCAATAGCTTCCAATTGCTGATCTATGACAGCCTCGGAAGTGACTCGTGGAACTAAATCCCCCATAGCTTCTGCAACTAAGCTTTCTCGCCCCACGTAATTTTCGATGATACGCCGAGGAGCTTTTCCCGCACGAAATCCTGGAATTCTAATCCGTTGGGCAATTCGCTGACAAGCCCTCTCAAGGTAGGGTTCCATGTCTGTCGTCTCAAGTTCTATTTGTAAGTGAGCCTGCCTATTTTCTGTTTCTTCGTGTGTAACGTTCACATGAGCCTCCCTAAAACGTAACGCCTAGTATATCATGCCAAATAGACTACCGAACAGCGCGATCTGAAAAGTCCATCCAAAAGGCGCTACTTCAGTCACATCTGTGCTTAAACCTCTGGAACCCGCGTGGTGATATTCAACTCGTCAAGCTGGTCCTGATCGACAATCGATGGTGCACCAAAAAAAATATCGGCACCCGTCTGGGTTTTAGGAAACGCTATAACCTCGCGTATGGTATTTTCCCCTGCCAATATCATTACTAACCTATCTATACCGCAAGCAAATCCACCATGCGGTGGAGCACCATAATCAAACATGCCCATCAGATGACCAAATTGCTCCTCCGCCTGTTCAGATTCGTGACCTAAGAGTAATAGGATTTTCTCCTGTAACTCCCTTGTATGAATACGAATACTCCCACCCGCGATCTCTACTCCGTTAAGCACTAAGTCATACCCTTTGCTCACGACTGCTCCAGGGTCTGTATCCAATAACGCTAGGGTTTCATCTGTGGCGGCGGTGAATGGATGATTCACAGACTCCCACCGTGCGCGATCTTGATCCCACTGCAATAAGGGAAAATCCGTAACCAAAACAAATTCTAACTGCTGATCAGACCAAAGCCCTAGCCTCTTTCCAAATTCCTCCCTCAAACCCGAAAGCGCCGCATTAACGATATCTTTACTGCCCGCTACCATGAGTATAAGATCGGACGAGGACGCCTGAAGAGTTTCCTTGAGTTGATTGATAATCTCTGGCCCAAGGTGCTTAGACACAGGGGAGCGCACTTCATCAATGGTTACATCGTTAAAAGGCCCATCGGATATGAAGCCTACAGGCACCACCCCACCTGCTCCGTACTGCTTAACCAAATCATTCAGCTCGTCGATATTGCGTCGGTTGTAATCCCCGCACCCTGGCGCGACAATTGCCTTTACGATGCCGCCCCCAGCTATTATTTGATTGAACACCTTGAATTCCGTGCCTGCTAGCTGATGCGTTACATCGCTTAATGGGATATCGTACCTCAAATCCGGTTTATCCGTACCGTATGTTGACATCGCCTCATGATAGGTCATCCGCCGAAACGTCTTGACCGGCACAGAATCGGGCTTAAGGTAAGCAACAAGCTCAGCGAACAACTGTTCCATCAAGTTCAATATATCCTCTGTATCAACGAAACTCAGTTCCACGTCTAATTGCGTAAACTCAGGCTGCCTATCGGCTCGCAAATCTTCATCCCGAAAACAACGAGCGATCTGAAAATATCTCTCAAACCCTGCCACCATGAGCAATTGCTTTAATTGCTGAGGAGACTGTGGAAGGGCGTAAAACGAACCTGGGTGAACCCTGCTAGGGACCAAGTAATCCCGTGCTCCTTCGGGGGTTGCCTTGATCAATATCGGAGTTTCAATTTCCAGAAAATCTTGCCGATCAAAAAAATCACGAATAAATTTAACCACTTTATGGCGTAAGCGAAAATTCTCAATCATACGAGTTCTACGTAGATATAATGGCCGATATCTCATTGTCAAATATTCGTCCACCTCTGAATCTTCATTGATAGCGAATGGGGGAGTCTTGGCTGGATTCAATATTTCAATCTGTGAGCAGTGAATTTCAACCTTACCGGTAGGTAATTCGTCATTAGCACTGCCCTCCGGACGAAGTCGGACCACTCCTTTTATACCGATCACCCATTCAGGTCTCACCTGTTCCGCCGTTATATGAGCACCACCATGGACATTTGGGTCAATCACCACTTGTACTATACCTGTACTGTCGCGCAGATCTAGAAAGATTAGGCCTCCATGGTCTCTTCTTCTATTCACCCAACCAAACAGTTCAACCTCTGATTCGGAATCCCCTTCCCGTATATCTGCACACCCCAATCGCTTCATCCTCGTTCCTCCAGTTCCAAGTATTTGCATACGAAACACAACAGACTCAGAATACCGCTACTGTGAGTTCAGTCTGCTCACTACGCAATCAAAAATGTTAATTGCAAATAGGTTAAATCCCGCCTCTGTGAACACCGTCGCAAATTAAATGACCAAACTAGTTACACCTATGATGCATTTACAAGTATAGCCATTTTCCCGGGCCGACTCACCCCTTCATACATCATTTGGTGCGCCCTCGCCGTATCCTCAAATGCGAATATCTCTCCAACGCATGGGTCAATCTGACCTGCAATCATCATGTCATTGAAGGACACTGCCTGCTCATCGTTAGCACAATGCGACCCTTGAATTCGCTTCTGGCGTGTCCATAAATACCGAAGATCACTCACAGCGTTGTAGCCAGTGGTACCAGCACATATGACAACCATACCGGCAGTGTCGCATACGAAAACTGAGGTAGGCATAGTCATTTCTCCAGGGTGTTCAAAAACAATGCGTGGACTCCGCCGCTCTCCTAATATATCCCAGATGGCTCGTCCAAAGTCCCTAGCACCCTTCAGCCAGGCGGAATATGCATTCTCGTCTCGCCAATCAGGCATTACGCCCCAATGATCATATTGTTTCCTATTAATATATCCGGCTGCGCCTAAGTCGGTACAATATTCTCCCCGATCGTCACTTGATACTACTGCTATGGGTATACCGCCCATATTCTTCACGATTTGGATCGCATAGCACCCCAGACCGCCAGCTCCACCCCAGACTAATACAACATCATCCTGGCGGACTGTGTGTGGAGACCATCCGAGGAGCATCCGATATGCGGTCGCGCCATCAAGTGTCGACACTGCAGCTTCAGCCCAACTAAGATGCTCCGCCATCGGCATACACATATGACTCTGTACCCTACAGTATTGTGCGAACGCTCCCCAGTTAACATCATATCCCCAGACACGTGCAGATGGAGCGCACATAGGATCTCCACCATCTATGATATACGGATCGTTTTTATCCCACCACCCTGAGTGCACAACCACCCGGTCGCCAACTTTAGGCCAAACAACATTGTCCCCTACAGCATAGACTATCCCTGAAGCATCGCTACCACCAATATGATAGTCAACATCTGGATCCACCCGCTGGTGCTGAGCAACGATATCTACGGGTGTGCCCAGAGCTGCCCACACATTGTTGTAATTGACGCTCGACGCCATGACGTATACCAACACCTCATCCGGACCAATATCTGGTACTGGAACGATTTCAGATTGGATGGCACCTTTCGGTTCACCATATCGAGACTGCCGAATAGTTTGAGCATGCATCATTTTGGGAATCGATCCTATAGGAGGTTGATCACCGAGCTCATATATTTCGTTCACCATCATTCACCCCACTTGCGTTGGTAACAAATTTGACCTTATACGATTCACCGGTTAATCACGTATAAATGAAACTCGCTTCGACTGTAGCATGTAGGTGGGGTAGCGCGCAATCAAATACAATAGCTATAAAGCAACTGTAATGTGTTAGAATCGCGAATGCACATTATTAATGAGACGTGAGGATCAAATGTTCATTCGACCAGACAACCGTCCCGCAAATGTACCACGGCCAGTAACAATCACTCCCAATTACCTGAGCCATCCTGAGGGGTCCGCTCTTATTCAAGTTGGTAATACCAAAGTACTCTGTACCGCAACAGTAGAAGAGCGAGTGCCTCCATTTAGGCGCGGCACCGGAGAAGGTTGGATAACAGCAGAGTATTCAATGATCCCAAGAGCAACTCCGACGAGGACCCAACGCCCAGTAGACGGTCGTACCACTCCGGGTAGGTCAAAAGAGATCCAAAGATTAATCGGGCGGTCCCTTAGATCAGTGATCAACCTACCCGCCCTAGGCGAGAGAACACTGATTATTGACTGCGACGTTATCCAAGCTGACGGAGGCACTCGAACTGCTGCAATTACTGGATCATATGTCGCGCTTCATCAAGCATGTACGGGTCTGATGAGGAAACGATCATTGAAAACCTTCCCTATTACTAACCAACTGGCAGCAATAAGTACGGGAGTGGTGTTCAACGAAGTTTTGCTAGATCTATGCTATGAAGAAGATGCCAGCGCCGCCGTCGACTTCAACGTCGTAATGGATGGCAATTTGGATATCATAGAAATTCAAGGGACTGCGGAGCAAGAGCCATTTAGCACTCAAACATTACAGTCCCTCTTAGAATCGGCGACTATCGGTATTAAGGAAATGTTCACGGCCCAGAAACGGGCGATTGAGATCCTTGATTCACACTAGATACAGCAATCTTGGGTAACCAAACAAACGCATAACTTGTATAATGAGCTGAGTTTTACGAGTTGAAAGGAAAACCGCTATGCCTACTGCTTACTGTTACTTTAAGGGTAGTTTCGTGCCCTTGGAAGACGCCAAGATCAGCGTCATGACTCACGCGCTGCATTATGGAACTGGAATTTTCGAAGGGATCCGTGCTAATTGGAATCCTGAGCAGAACGTCGCGTCTATATTCAGACTACAAGAACACTACCAAAGGTTCCTCCAGGGATGTAATTTCTTGAGAATGCAGCTTCCCTACTCAGTGGATGATCTCGTAGAACTCACCAAGAGTTTAGTAGCCAAGTGCGGATATGCCGAGGATTCATACATCCGGCCACTTGCCTATAAAAGCGCCGAGCGTATTGGCGTGCTGAAATTACAGGACGTAGAAGAAGAATTTGTACTTTTCATGATTCCGTTCGGTGCATATCTAGATGTCACGGCAGCGGCTAGGTGCTGCACTTCATCATGGCGACGTATTGATGATACGATGATACCTCCTCGCATAAAAAACACAGGTCTTTACATTAATAGCAACTTAGCTAAAACTGACGCAACTCTTAATGGCTTTGACGAAGCTATCATGCTTACAACAGATGGTCACGTCTCAGAAGGCACTGGCGAAAACATCTTCCTTTACCAAAAAGGTCGACTTGTCACCCCTGCTACTTCTGGAAACATACTGGAAGGAATTACCCGAAACACGATAATTCAGCTAGCTAAAGATGAGCTCGGAATCGAAACAATTGAAAGAACGGTAAATCGCAGCGAACTGTATATGTCCGACGAGTGCTTCTTGACTGGAACTGCAGCACATCTTACACCCGTTGGCGAAATTGACAACTTTAAGATCGCCAATGGGGAAATGGGTGAAGTGACCAAAAAACTGCAGGATTTATATTTCGATGTAATCCGAGGTATGAACCCAAAGTACGCGCATTGGTGTACTCTTGTGCCCGTCGGTTAGATCCACCAGTGATTTGCTGCGCTGTCCAATATGTCGATTGGAACTGATTCATACATATATCAAGTGATACGAATATGTGGTTAGACTACATCATACTAGTAAAGCTCACAGCTCTAGGGTTCTTACAACTGGCAGCATTTCAATCAAAAATTCGTGCCTTACAGATAACCTCACACGGTCAACTTCATTTGGTCCTATGTGTATGTTTACTGATATTGCCATCAATATGGTTTTTCGCATCAGAGAATCGGAATCTAGCAGATACGAACGGCGGATTAGATGGTGGAGACCAAGCATGGTTATTCGTTGTTGGGTGTTTCCTCGCACTTATACTCAACTTGGCAATATCGCATAAAAACGGTTCCAGCAAACGTCCCACCCGCCGCAAATTGCAAGGACTCGATGCGTTAATAAACGAGTCCTATAGAACTGCTGTATGGCACAACATGAAGATATTGAGATCTAAATGGAAAACATAGACAACTCTCTGATCCTATGGGCAAACACTTTGCACGGGAAAGTCAACATTCTCGATGAGATCACTACAATAGTCGCAGGAGACTATCTGCTGCCTGTTTATGGGTCCCTTACGATCCTATGGATGTGGTTCTGCCAAAGCGAAAAAGTAAACCGCGTTAGATACCAAGTTAGCGCTTTAGTCGCTATAGGATCAATTGGGCTCACTAATTTCGTCGTCAGGCTAATAATGGAAATAACTCCGCGCCCCAGACCATTTGAAGATCTTTCCATAGATGTATTGTCCTACATACCGACTGATCCAAGTTTCCCCTCCAACTCTGTATCAGTGTTAGCAGCTATTGCGACATCAGTTGCTATAGCTAATAAAAAGGTGGGAGCAATTCTTTTTATAATGGCTTTCACTATGGCAGCCGGCCGATTATATGTCGGAGTATCGTACCCATCTGATGTGGTAGGAGGCATGATTATAGGTATAACTTGCGCTGTAATAACATTGGCAATTGCTAAACTCGCTTACCCAACCGTACAACTAGGAATTCGATTAGCAAGGGCATTCAGCGTGGCATAATTCACGTCAAACTTTCAAATCACGCCCAACATGCACGACTATCCGAAAAATTGCCAAAAGCGTCGCTTAGGCTTTAGCAATGTTTCAGACAAATGTATATCTGCATCACGTACTATTCCTTTTGGAATTTCTTGGGCAACCGCAGCAGCCAAATTTTCCCCACCTAGTTTAGCAACAATTTTGCGACCAGACGACATTCGGGGTCTCCTATGACCCGTAGGTGTATGCGCATCCGCTGCCAATACATGAACAAGACCAGCCCGGAGAAGTGACACAGCGCATTTCTTAGCTTGTCCTCCGAAGGAACCAGTAAAGCTATCAGCGGTGATTTGCATTACTACCCCATTTGCACTTAACTTCAATGCAATACCCATATCCTGTTGTATACCACCATTGCGTTCCGGATGAGCCAAAACCGGTACTAAGCCCCTAACTTGTAATGCAAAAATAACCTCATCTGCATACACCGGGTATTCTTCGAAGGGTAACTCGACTAGAATATAGCGAGTATTGGCCAAGGTCAAAGCATGACCACTATCAAATTTTTCCTCCAATCCCGGCTCAATCCTATTCTCCATACCTAGGTGCAACTTAACATCAATATTTTCATTCACTACTCGGGACTTATATGACTCGAACCTTTCCCGAAGATGGCCGATGGACATTTTTTCCCATACCATCTTGCTGTGAGGGGTGGCTACGACTTCCTCAATGCCGTCCTCAGAAGCCATTCTCAATATATTCAAACTCTCAGTGACGTCATATGGGCCGTCATCAATTTCAGGTAAGAAATGGCTATGAATATCAATCACAAACTACTCCTCCAACGTGGCGAACTAGAACTACGAATCAATGTTCGAAAAAAAGCAATTAATCAGTACTATCCCCAATATCAACCAATCACGGTCAAGGGTTGGGAACAATTACTGCAATACTTATGATGTGCCATGACTGGTACTGAGCATTTTGAACAAAGGATGTTATCAATCAAACCATCATCAGGGCCCATTACGTCAGGTGTCAAAATACCGCCAGATACGATCACACCCATAGCTTGATCAACAGACACGCCGGCATCAGTTACCTCTGACTCAGGAAGAATAGCTAATTGGCCCGATGTAGGATTAGGGGTCGTCGGCACATATATCACCAGAAACGGATGACCAGAACTGTCCACGATCTCGGCGGTAACGATACCCAGGGCTCGCACTCCAGGTCTAGGAAATTCAAGTAAAACAACACGAGTCTCTCTACCGGCACGTTTTGGAGACAGCAACCTAGTAGCCTCTCTGGCTGATACATAGATTGTTCCTAATAATGGCACCTTTTCTGCAAGGCGCAATCCTGGCTGCAAAAATCGGCTCGTTCTTGAGCTTTTAGCTACAACCCCGATAATGTAAACCAAAGCCAATGCTATCAACACTCCCATACCAGTGAAACGAACCCCAGACGCTTTTTCAATTGGGGTAGTAAGGGGAACTAGCAGCTCATCCAGAAAATTAAATGCAAATGATCCCACAGCATAAGTGACACCCACGGGTATAATTATAAGTAAGCCGCCACCAATACTACTGCGAATATTGGCCCACACTTCAGAGAACAGGACAACGAACCGTCTCTTCATAAAGCACTTCCCACCCGTTGCAGCACGGAACTAGCATACAATTTCGACAATTCCTCTCCAACGCTACTCCAAGAATAGACCATTGCCGATTTCCTGGCCTCCACAGCCATAGCCTCCAAAATAGATTCATTTGCTAGCAAAATTTCCAATTTTCTAGCGAACGCGTCAGGACATTGCCAGGGGATTAGGAATCCCGTCTTCGTGTCCTGCACAATAGTTGCCAGACCACCAACCCGTGAGGCAATCACCGGAGTCCCCGTAGCCAATGCCTCGAGTGCTACTAGACCGAAACTCTCATACTTCGATGGCACGACTAGAATGTCAGCTGCATTGTAGTATATAGGCAATTCCATTTGCGGAACCGAGCCCACAAACGACACGTTGTCATCGATACCAAGGGAATAGCACATAGACTGAACCCTCTGATATTCCGGACCATACGAATCACCTCCAACCACCAAAACACGAAGGGATGATGTGTCCTCGACTAACTCAACGGCCTGTATCAAGGTACCCAATGCTTTTATCGGCTCTATGCGTCCCACGAAGAGCACGACATACTTTTCAGTGACCCCCAACCGTGATCTAGCTTCAGCTTTATCACGTGGACGAAACATATCGGTGTCCACACCACACGGCATCACTTTAATTGCAGCGCGCGATACTCCGTACGATCGCGCCAATAAAGTGGCCTCATGCTCCGTAAAGCACACTACGAAATCAGCATCATTGGCCACTTTTCGTTCAGTGACATATCTAGCCGAAACATCAGGTTCCTCATTTGTTGCTTGTCGTTTGGCCTCAGCCAACGTATGGAACGTGACTACGTGCGGAAGTTCCAATGCTGCTGCGAATCGAGAACCTACCCAACCAGACAACCAATAATGACTGTGCACGACGTCATATTGGACCCCCGTCCGGTGAATAAAATAGTAAAGGTTTTGTAAGAAGTCCGGCAAATAATTAAACAGCCCTTCTTTTGGCTCGTTAAGCGGTCCAGCATCAATATGAACCAATCTAACGTCATCACCTATTTCGAAAACTTCCGCATCACCTGGGTTATGAGATCGAGTGTATATATCCACCCCGACACCAGTAGCAGCTAATTCCTTAGCCACGCGCAACAGATATACATTCATACCACCTGTATCTTTACCACCAAGTCTAGCAAATGGGCATCCATGAACACTAATAAATGCAACTCGCGACACGAACCCTCCAACTATACAGGCTTGATCATCTACTAGGCATTATCACCGCAATTTCACTCGCGAGATATCCTGAGGCACATGATCTCATGATCTACTCCGCCAAGATCGTATTTGTATCGTTCAGATCCTCTGAGGAAGTCAAAATACCCGATTCCCTCCTCAATAGCATTCCTAACGCACCAAGACTTAAGCATTAAGCTTACACTTAGATGACTAAACTCAGGATCATAACCGCTATTATACAAGAATCGAATCCCTTTGTAGTCAAAACATACTACGGCTGCTGCAGGGGTTTCGTCGACGTCCAGGAAAAATAACTTAATCGCACCAAGGCTTGAGAGTTTTTCTGCTAGGGACTCAAAAAAGTGCTGTCGTTCGTCGGTTAGAAATTCTGTCTTATCGTCCCGGCTTATTCGCATCATACGAAAAAATTCCGGCAATGATCCCTCTATCTCCGTTCGATCAGACAGTCCACGAAACGCAACACGCACCCCTGAAGTGTCGAGGCGACGAAGCTTACGCCTTAATTCGTGCCTGTTCTTTTTCGTCAACGTTGCCAAGTATGCATCCCAATCTACCGGCAAGAGAATTCCAGGGGAAACATCTTCCTTCTCTATGACTGTGCGATAACCGGCAGTTGTTGCGATGTCCGGCAATACACTTAATGTCACCGCGTCGTCCCGCAATGAAACAAATTCTATTTCGGACCAAGGCTCGGATTCAATATAATGCAACACAGTTTCAAAAAATGCTACTTCGTGACCCTCAAGCACCAGGCATTCGTGATAGTCAAATAAGTCAGTACCACCAAGAAATCTCCATATATTATCTCGGTACATTAGTGGCGCGATACCTATGACCTGCCTATCCAAAGTGACACGGCAAAGATGCAAGTCACCTTGCCCAAACAATTCCCACCACCACTTCTGCCAGGGCAGCGTGAAAAATACTGAATCATTCCTGAGCGTTCTTTGCAACAACGCCCAATCACTCGAAGCCTCTTCAAATGTTAGTCTCTCCGCTACATATGCCATTGATATCACTTTCACAAATTAACGCAACACGCTCCGCGCTACATCAAAGAAATACTCTCAATACAATGGAACTAGAGATCTCTGACGTCATCAACCACACGAGCAACATCGCGGTAATTTGCGGAAACCTCTCTGATGTTAGGGCTCACTACATCCACAGCCAACTCAGTATCTTTCAAACCATTACCGGTAAGCACGCATACTACGGCTGTTTCACTTAAATCCCTGCCACTGCTGGCTTGCTTCAATAAACCAGCCACCGACGCAGCAGATGCAGGTTCACAGAAAATACCTTCAGTCCTCGCAAGCAAAGAATATGCCTCAAGTATCTCCTCATCTGTGACCTTATCAATAACACCATTTGAGTGATCTCTCGCGGCAATAGCCTGTCGCCAACTAGCAGGATTCCCAATCCGTATCGCGGAGGCAATAGTCCGGGGCGCTTCAATCGGAGCATTATCCACTATAGGAGCTGCGCCCTCTGCCTGAAACCCCATCATCCGCGGCAATCCCTCAGACCGTCTATTTTCGTAGTACTCCTGAAAGCCAGCCCAATACGCAGTTATATTCCCAGCATTACCCACAGGAAGATACAGCTCAGTGGGTGCATTGCCCAGTTGATCCACAATTTCAAATGCAGCGGTCTTTTGCCCTTGGATTCGATAAGGATTAACTGAATTAACAACGACGACAGGCAGTTCCTCTTCCAGCCTCCTAACGATATCCAAGGCTTGATCAAAGCTTCCACTAACCGCTATTATCTCTGCTCCATATGCAATCGCTTGTGCCAATTTGCCTTTTGAGATTTCACCGTCGGGTACCACAACATAGGTTTTGATGCCAGAATACGCTCCATATGCCGCAGCCGACGCACTGGTATTACCCGTCGAGGCGCAAATAATGGCCTTGGTACCTAATTCGAGCGCCTTAGCGACAGCCACGACCATACCTCGGTCCTTGAACGATCCCGTGGGATTACAGCCTTCAAGCTTGAAAAACAATTCTGGACAGCCCAATCGCTCAGACAAATTCCGAGACCTAACTAGCGGGGTGTTTCCTTCCCCAAGAGATATTATTGGAGTGCTTTGACTCACAGGAAGATATTCTCTATATTGTGTCAGTACGCCATCCATACAAATCCACGCCCCAGAATCGTTTTAGTTCATGCCGTATAATCCCTAGAGATCAATCCTAATACAAGCTCCGATATTATTAACACAATCCTGTTGAATTAAGGTCTTAAGGGCAACCTGGATATCAGCTTCTAACGACTCATGGGTCGTTACCACTATCTCTGCAGTCCCTATGATTTCATCAGATTCCTTTTGAATAACAGAGGCTATACTTATGTCCAGATTAGCGAAAACACTTGCAATTTTATGCAAGACACCCGGTTCATCCAATACCTGCATCCTTAGGTAGTAGCCGGATAATAGTTGTTCTATCGGTCTGATGGCTATAGGTTGTTGACCCAATACCGGGTTGAGTTGAGCGTGATCACCAGATGGTGCAGCCGCGATCGCTAATACATCCGATAACAACGCACTGCTTGTAGGTTCAGGACCAGCACCGCGCCCCTGAAGTAGTAAAGGCCCTACCAAATCACCCTCAATGTAAACGGCATTGAACACCCCATCGACCTTGGCCAAGGGATGCGCTTCAGGAATCAAAGTGGGATGAACTCTGATTTCAACTTCGCCAGTTATACGACGTGCTATTGCTAAAAGTTTAATGGAGTATCCTAATTCGTGAGCGTATCTAAAATCTCGCGCGTCGAGTTTAGTTATGCCTTCACGATAAATTGAATCCACCAATATAGACCCACTGAATGCTAATGAGGCCATGATTGCTACTTTATAGGTGGAATCAATACCTTCTATGTCGTTCGCTGGGTCTGGTTCAGCGTAACCTAATTGCTGAGCTTGGGTCAAAGCGTCGCTAAACCCACTACTGTAATCAGTCATCTGTGTAAGTATATAATTAGTTGTGCCATTAATAATTGCTTTGATGCTAGTGATTTGATTCGCAGCAAGATCACGAACTAATGCGTTGATAACCGGCACACCACCACCGACACTGGCCTCAAACAAAAATTGACGATTATGCTCATGGGATGTTCTTGCTAGTTCGGACCCATGTTTTGCGACCACCTCTTTATTGGCCGTGACCACGTGCTTGCCTGCCATGAATGCCTGTTCGATATATTCCGCGGCAGGAAATTCACCACCTAGAACTTCAACGACAATATCAATATCTGAATCCTCAATAATGTCACTGATATTACTTGTCAAAATTCCATCAGGTATAGCCAGTGATCTAGATTTAGTTAAATCCTTGACAAGAATTTTTTTGATTATTAATTTTTCCGACAAATCATGATTCGCTCGAATTGACTCCACAAAACCGGTCCCAACATTGCCAAGTCCAAGCAATCCTATACAAACCGGTGACTTATCGGATTGATTGACATTCACGACGTTGTCACTCCCTTCGAACTCCGGTAGAACACCTTAATCTTAGGTACCTTATTGAAATTATTCAGGTCACACGATGAGCATCAGAAACGGCACCTAGTTTACTGTGGCATAGCTCGGGAAGACGAACGCAACTGCTTGACTAGCCAATCGTACTCCTCGGACCCGAAAGTAGTTTCAATCGTTTGCTCTTTTCGAATACCGCTAATCCATTCGTTGAGGACATCCTGTTTTAGTTGGGCAAGATGACCGTCCTCAAGTTCTCGAGCGTCTGCCCTATCCAATACCGAATAGAACACATAGTTACCGTCTTCGTCCCTGCCGGGGTCGGTGATTGCGCCTAAGTCCAAATCAAAAAGTTCAGCAGCAGGTCCCGTCAACAAACCCTGTGGAACCCAACCTATACGTCCACCCAATTCCTTTACTTCCTGATGTATCTCGTATTGGTTTATGAGTTCAGCAAAACTTGTACCTTGTTTATGCGATTGCTGCACCAACTCGATAGCTTCTTCACTTCCGACTGTAAGCATATATAGCTCAATCTGAGGTTGTATTGGAGGAATTTCCTTACCCAACTCCTCCGTAGCCTTTATTCTCATTAACTCCGTCTTAATCTGGTCGCGATAATCCGCTTCATCCATCTGTATCAAATTCAGATATTGCCGTAGGCGTTCACCAAGTTCGGATTGCAGCAAACTATCCTCTTCAAAATCCTCCCAATCAGGTACGTGTCTCGCTTGCAACTCACTATCGATTTCATCCTGAGTAGCAGCAATTTGCAATTCAGGACCAAATTGCGTGATGATCTCGTTCTGCACCATAGTCTCGAAAATTTGAAACGGTGTGGTGCCAAGATCAAGTTGCTGACCTGAGATTTCAGAACCCCTCTGGAGTATTTGCAATTTGTCCAACAAATCTCCCTGAGTTATGGCCTCATCGTTAACACGAGCTATAACTTTGCCTGGAGGCAACACGAAAGTTGTAATATACCCCCAAACTGGCAGCCCTATGATGATCAGCAACGACAGTGCCCCTATGGCGATAGCCACACGCTGACGCTGTCTATCGATTTGCCATCGAGGAGCCATTCTTCTCGGGTTATCATCCCCGCGGGGTCGATTAATTTGAACTCTCGGTCTTCTAGCCATAACTCACCTAAGTCTTGCCTCGTACGAGGTAGGGAACATATCAGTGTCATGCGCACGCTGGTCGAACCTGGCCATTTTCTGAGTAACACATCCAGAATCGTACCAATACGAGCGAACTAGCGTGGATTAAACTTACTCACCAAGTGAACTCGTGTTGTGCAGCTGCAGGCAACATAGCCAGATGGCGCGCCCTTTTCACCGCTTGAGATATAGACCGCTGGTGGGTAGCGCACGTGCCGGTTTTACGCCTAGGTTCAATCTTACTATGTTCTCCGACATATCGCCTAAGCCGTCCAATCGCTTTATAATCTATCACAGCAGTTTTATCAGCGCAAAATGCACACACCTTGCGCCTTGGAACGTAGCGCCGTCCTCCTGCTGGTCTTGGTCTCGGTCTTGGCCTTGATGTTTCTGTACTCATTCAATCACAATCCAATTTTAGTTTAATATACCTGCGCGAAGTCACCGTTAGAAAGGTAAATCTTCAACGTCAAACGATTCCCTGAATCCTGAATCCCCTGCAACAGATTCTCCGGAACCTTCCTGAGAGGATAAACGATCCAAAAATATTATCCGACTAGCCACAATTTCATTCCTGAACCGTGACTGACCATCCTGTCCTTGCCAAGTGCTACTCTTGAGCCGTCCCTCCACATACGCCCGTCTCCCTTTGGACAAATACTGATTACACTGCTCGGCAAGCGCGTTCCAAGCCACAACTGTGAACCATTCCGTTTCTTGCTTACGCTCACCATCGGGAGCATTGTATGAGCGGCTAGTAGCCAAACGGAATGTAGTCACGGGATTACCGTTCGGGGTGTACCGAAGCTCGGGGTCAGTTCCCACATTCCCGATAACCAACATCTTGTTAAGACCTGCCACTGCAACACCCTCCGGAGTTTTCAGCCCTCACTTGAAGGGGCTTCTACATCATTATCGATTTTTGAAGGAGCCTCTGCTTTTGAAGCGGCTTCTACATCTACATCATCGTCGATTTTAATAATCAAATGCCGTATAACTTCTTCAGACGACCTCAACGACTCATTAAGGCTAACAGCCTCAGATGACTCAATCCTCATCTTTCGAAGTATATAGTTGCCCTCTCGAAATTGCTTTATAGGATACGCCAATCGCCTAATTCCCCATTCTTCATTAGCCAGAAGTTGACCATCGCCGTTAGTCACGGCACCATCTATTTTCGCCAGGGCAGCAGCTGACTGATCAGCATCCATCCGCGGATCCAAGATAGCCACTAGTTCATATGTCTGCACTTTCAGGCACCCTCCCATTTCGTTTGCGCCGTTGCTTCAGCGCTTTGGCATTATATCACGGTAAGGGGTGGTGCTCAACCAAACAGCAACTACCGTACCCAAGTATCTCCGATAGGGAACTGACTTGTCAGATCAATTACGGCTTCCTTAACTTCCCTTTGAATATTAGAATCCCCGATATTAGTCAAGGATCTCACAATTAATTTAGCCACATTAGCTGACGCAATCGCGTCGAACCCCCTTGAAGTTATACATGGAGTGCCCAAACGCAACCCACTCGTAACCCTAGGTGGTTGGGGGTCAAAGGGTATTGCATTCTTATTGACCGTAATATGCACTGATTCCAATACCTGCTCTGCCTCCTGCCCAGTTATTCCGATTGGATTCAAATCAACAAGCATCAGGTGTGTATCAGTACCACCAGAGACGACCCGTAGACCGCCCAATTCAAGTTGATTAGCCAGAGCTCTAGCATTCTCCACAATCTGCTGTTGATATTGCCGGAATTTTGGCTGCGCAGCCTCCCCGAACGCTACTGCCTTTCCAGCAATAACGTGCATCATAGGGCCTCCTTGAGTCACCGGGAAAACAGCCCTATCAATTTTTTTTGCTAGTGACTCTTTAGCAAGTACAAAGGCTCCCCTAGGACCTCTAAGGGTTTTATGCGTAGTAGAAGTAACTACATCTGCATGTGGGAGACCATTTGGATGTACTCCAGCAGCAATCAAGCCAGATATATGGGACATATCCACCATTAATGATGCTCCAACCTGATCGGCTATTTGCCGAAATTTACCAAAATCAATGGCCCTCGGGTAGGCAGTGTAGCCTGCGACTATTATCTTGGGACGATACTCTTCAGCAAGCTTCGCAACCTCCTCATAATCTATAACCTCTGACTCGCGATCCACTCCGTAAGAAACGAAGTTATACAACTTACCAGAGAAATTAACTGGGCTTCCATGGGTTAGATGGCCACCTTGATCAAGACGCATTCCCATCACCGTGTCCCCGGTCTCCAATAGACTGAAGTATGCTGCCATGTTAGCTTGAGCACCGCTATGAGGCTGTACGTTTGCATACTCAGCATTGAACAGCTCTTTTGCCCGGTCAATTGCTAGTTGTTCGGCTTCGTCAACATTTTCACAGCCACCGTAATATCTTGCACCTGGATATCCCTCAGCATATTTATTGGTCAAAACAGAGCCAACTGCTTCCATAACCGCAGGACTAGTGTAATTTTCAGATGCTATCAGAACTATATTTCTATCTTGCCTGAGTTCCTCATTTCTTATGATATGAGCAATCGCAGGATCTTGTTCTACGAGCCGCACACGCACCCTCCTTATCCATTTAGTAAAGGTTTCTCCCCCCCAAATCGTAAGATCAATTCTGACATCCTTAAAAATTGGGGGCGTATTCTTCAACTATGTTGATATCTAGTGAATTGCGAAACTCCACCAGCACACCATAGCAAAATAATCCGAACGATGGACTAAATATTTAACGCGATATAGTGTCAGATTTCACCGAGGACCGCCTTGCCAATTACCAGAGCGACGAGTACTTTCTTGAAATCGGACTAGTGTTCTCCAATTTTTCATAACAATACGCCAAGTCGGCACGTCATAAGGGCGATCAGTCATTTTTCTAATCCGGGGCATCACATCAGATTCCAATACAGGACCGTGGCCAAAGGACGCAGTATCGGCAGTTAGATCTCTAAGTGACCGAAGAGATAGATCCAATTGACTCCTATTCTTTGCATCCCAAGTGAGTGGACGACTCAGCCGATCAATGTTATTTAGGACAGAGTCCCCAAGAAACAAAACTGAGGGGCTCTCCAAGAATGGGCAAATGCTGCCGGGGGTATGGCCGGGGGTATGCATGATTCTAATTCCCCCTAGGGCCGGTAAAATATCTCCCTGCTCCACAATATCGTGCACCTCAGTGTCAGGATAAGTCTCTTTCGTCACCCGCCTACTACCGAATCCTCTGGCCCACTTGTACCATGTAGGGGGATCCTGACCTTCATTTCCCTTCCGAAGCAAAATTTTACCACTGTATGATGATTCGGTTTCGGAACGATGAGTTACGATCCTCGCCCCCGTAGCTTCATGCAATTCTTGAGCGCTTCCTGAATGATCATAGTGAAAATGCGTCAGCAAAATCCTTTTGAGGTCTAGAGGGTCCTTCCCGATTTTCTTAATGTACGAAATAATTGCCTCGCCGTTTCCCCCAACGCCCGTGTCAATTAAGGTCATTTCGTCACCAACAATCAGCACCACATTGCTACCAGTGACATCATCCACCTGATGAACTCCAGGTATGATTTCCATATGCACATCCTTATCATGATCCGAGGTGTTAGACGCGGCTAAATAGTACCAGAGACACCGACTAGCAGACAACAGCTATGTTACTTAGGAGTTATTAACTCGTTTTTTTAGGTCCAATCCTTTGCTGTATATTAGCAAAGGATATCTGCCCTTGTTACTACGACTAAGCTGATCGAATCTAAATGCACAAATTCTGACGCACAGTAATCGCATCCCTTGCAACGCCAGTATCATCCATAAATTTCAACAGACACTGGTGAAGCTCTCTTGCTCTCGACTGATGTGTGCGGATAACATTCAATTGTTGTGTTGGATCAGATTCCAGATTGAATAATTCAGATGCACCACACATGCTACTGTAAAGAAGAGACCACGCATCAGTAGTAACAGTCGTCACCGGAGGATCCTCGAGCACCCTCGGGAAGCTATCCACGCTTCGCACAGAGTCTCCTATGTCTGCGAATGACAGACCACTAATGACAAATGAACGACCAGAGGTAGTCTTATCCTGCAAAGCAGGAACGAGCGAGTGTCCATCAACCTTGGGTGGAATCTCTAAACCTGCCAACTGAATCACGGTAGGCATCACATCGACTGCACTGGTCAGTCCCTGATAGGATCCTGAGGCCACACCTGGAACTTGCACAAGTAACGGGATACCTACGACCTCTTCATAGAGTGGTGAATGTGCCCACTTCGCCTCAGGGCTATCATATGGCCTCAATGTGCCGTCAGCCCTACGGTTTGAATTCATTTTACCAAATAATCCGCCATGCTCCCCAAAGTAGAATCCATGATCAGAAGTAAATATCACTGCTGTATTATCGGTAATCCCTTTATGGTCGATCATGTTCAAAAGGAAACCGATCCAAGTGTCAACCATTGTAACTTCTCCACAGTAAGTAGCGTGCCCCATAGCGACTTTCTCGTCAGTATAACCAGGAACATCGTGCCAATTCCCGTACAACGGATGAATAAGCTCTCCGGTATAGTTGGGCCAGTAGAGATCGGTATAGTGCCGTGGCGCGTCCCAGGGCTCATGAGGATCCCAGGTATCAATGTATAGGAAGAAATCTTCATCCGCATGAACACTCAGCCATTCAATAGCGTTCGCGAATGTCCTAGGGGCCTGGAATGAGCGATGATTCTCCGTAGGTCCAATATCCACTGCCATGAGATCGGCTTCATATCTCCAGTCACGGCTGCTGTGGAAGGTACCAGCCCCATCATGTCCCCTAGCAGACATGGCTCCCAAGCGACTCCATGCATCATTCCACAAAAACGATCTGAATCCTCTGTCATAGTTCATACCATCTGTGAGATAAAACGGCGTGTCAACTGAAGCGGCAGTGTGAAACCCAGCCTCATTGAGAATTTCAGCGAGAGTGGTGACATTAACTGGCAGTTTTTCCCAGCCCATGAAGGACATGGTCCAAAGGCCAGTTGCATGATCGGCCCGAGCAGGCATCGTTGGGAATGAAGCTGCATAATGTCGATCGAAGCGGACTGCGTTAGCAGCCATTGCATCCAAAGCAGGGGTATGAATTGTGTTATTGCCATAAGCCCCGATGTGATCTCGTCTGAAAGTGTCCGCTACTATCCAAACGACATTCATATACAATCCTCTCAATGCTCCCTGAGCCCAGTACCATTTAATGCCAGACTCCTACATGTTGATTACAGTAAAACGCAATCCTCTATTAACCTGCAGCGAACACGCACGCAGAACAAAGGTCCGCACGAACTTACAGGTCTTTCCAAACCTTGCCAATCACAGTCGCACTCCTTACAATTAATAGACCTTAGACAAACAAGACTAACACCTTCGGGTATCGAATGCTGTTCAAATCATACAAACCTAACAAAACCATAATATCCTTCGAACTGTTTCCCCCTCGTACCGATCAGGGAATCAAAACGCTTAAGGCTAGATTGCCGCATCTGGTCAATTTGAATCCAAGTTTCATAACTGTGACATACGGCGCTATGGGCTCCACCCAAACCAATACTCTTGAGATTGCATCCTATATCAAAAAGACCCTAGATATTGATGTCGCGCATCATTTGACCTGCGTAGGAGCAACCCCAGATCATATTAACGACACAATGAACATGCTGCTCGCAAATGATATCCACAGCATTGTCGCCCTGAGGGGTGATCCGCCCAAAGAAGAGCCTGAGTTCATGAACGCTGCTAGCGAGTTTCAACATGCCGAGGATCTAGTTCATCACATAGCAGAAAGCAACGCATTCTCAATCGCAGTTGCAGGATACCCTGAAACTCATATTGAAGCTCCCAGCCTACAATCGGACATCCGCTATCTGAAGCAAAAAGTTGACGCTGGCGCCGACGCAATTATCACCCAGCTTTTTTACGACAATAATGATTACTTTAAATTTGTTGAGGCTTGCCGAGATGCAGCAATCACTGTGCCCATTATCCCAGGGTTAATGCCTATTTTAGATGTCAATCAAATTCAGAGAATCACCTCTATGTGCGGAGCCAAAATACCGCCATACCTGATGCAAGAGTTATTGAAAACCGAAGGGAATCCTGCTGCAACCCACAGATTAGGCATAGAACATACTATCGCTCAGGCCAAAGAATTAAAAGCCAACGGAGTGCCTGGTATTCATTTCTACGTACTGAATCAATACTTCCACATATCGGAAATCATGACCGCGATATAGATAATGTACCTAGCTGCAGTTGTCGGACCATTTACAAGAGTCCTGCTAAAAGCATCGCTGCTCCACTGAGCATAACTAAAATGCCCAAGCTAAAACGCTCTGAAAACGCCAAAAGGACGCGAATCGTCAGTAACCCGGTTGCTGCCGCTATGACGGTCGCCACTAACATAGACCATTCAAATCCTACGCTAGATGTCAGTCCGCCAACCAAGCCTGCGCCCAAGCTAGCAGGTATACTCATCAATATACTAAGTTCAAGGCAGTCCTTAAATCCATACCCCCTCCAAACCAATGTTGCCACCGTAAACCCTGATCTGCTAAATCCTGGAACGACAGCGAGACCTTGAGCCAATCCACCCCACAAAGCATCGCCTACTGTAAGATCATGGATCTCCTTCCGACTACCTGCACGACGCCTAAGCTGGAGAATACCAGTCAGTACCATACATGCCCCTACCGCAACGATGACCACCACACCCGCTCGCTCTAAAAGCATGTCAATGGTCAACAATATGAGACCACCAACAAAAAAACTTGTAATCGTAGATATAGTAAGAAATCGAGCCTCCGGAGTGGAGGTTGTAGTCTTTGTCTCCCACATTTGCACTAGAAGGGAATATATCCGCGAGCGAAAAACTATTACTGCAGAAATGCAGGTCCCTAAGTGCAACCACAGAGCAAATCGAATAGCGTCTTGAGAGGAAAGTTCTGAAACCACTGACATAAATGCCACCAAAACTCCTTCAGAACTTACGGGTAACCATTCAAACACACCCTGAATCAGCCCCAAAAAAACGCCGTCGATCATAATCAAACTACCTGAGTTCTAAGTACCATATGCTAAGAATCCTCCCGAAAAGCGAAAGCCGTTATCACCATGCTCTCTCTTAAGTATATTATTCAATGACCACCGCGACACGTCGCTGATCCAGCGATTTTCTGCGTAATTCCATGAGTTCTTCGAACTTTCTTCATTTGATAGGTATATACTTTAACCTAAAGGGCATCCAAATAAATTGGCACTAATACACGTGAACTTCGGATTCGGAAAGGGATAAAATGAGACTATTGGTTTCTGCTACATGTCTGTTGATTCTGCTGCTGAATGGGGCATGTACTGATCAACTCGACGATACCAATACACCAATCAGTTCAACTCTGAACACTGAGGTAGCAGCAGACGCTGATGCCCTTATTGACACTACTCCGTCAGCCCCGGTCATCGATGCCGCCACTGAATCCAGTCAAGCTCATAGCGCTATTGATATCGTCAAGGCACACGAGTCAGTCATGCGCAGTATTTACACAGAAGTTACACCATCAGTCGTTCATATCCTCGCAATAGGCACATCTGTCGGTGGTTCTGATTGGATGACACCGAGTCAGGGCGAAGGATCTGGATTCGTCTGGGACCTTGACGGTCATATAGTCACCAATTACCACGTCGTAGCTGGAGCACAAGAAGTGGTAGTAACCTTCTGGAATGGAAATCAGCTAGCTGCTACAGTAGTAGGTGAAGATCCATTTTCAGACTTAGCAGTTTTGAACGTGAATCCTACAGCCACTCCGCTGTTGCCGGTTAAACTTGGGGATGATGATTCTGTACAGGTAGGCGATTTTGCTTTAGCCATTGGCCATCCCTTCCGGCAAAAACATACCATGACTTCAGGAATCATCAGTGCTATAGGTCGGACGCGACCAAGCGGCACTACGCAATTTTCCATACCAGACGTCATCCAAACCGACGCGCCTATCAACCCAGGTAACTCTGGCGGGCCGTTGCTCAACCGAATTGGAGAAGTAGTCGGAATTAACACCCAAATAATCAGCTCGGGAACGGGTGCCAATTCAGGAATCGGATTTGCTGTCCCCATAAACATAGCAAAGCGAGTAATTCCTGGTCTTATAACTGACCAAGAATATGAATATGGTTGGCTCGGAATCACTGGGATAAACCTAACACCACGTCATGCAGAGCAATTAGGGTTACCAGCGATTACACAAGGGGTATACGTACATCAGATTGTTGAACCTAGTCCCGCTGAGAAAGCTGGACTACTCCCGAGCGCAAGTCCCGATGAATATGCTAACAAGCAATTTCCAGAGGGTGGTAGCATCATAGTCTCAATAAACGACCAGCCGGTCATAGGCATGGACGACCTGATCTCGTACTTAGTGCGTCTAACCCAGCCCGGAGATGTAATCTCACTCCAAATTATTGACAATAGGGGAAATCAAACATCCGTAGAAATAGAACTCGGAGTAAGACCCAAGGTACTGCCATAACTGGCTACTATATACCTAGTTTCGCTTTCAATTGGGCGTCTGTTGGTTCGCTTAAAAAGCTTCCATCATCAAAGACTATAGTCGGGATGATTTGTTTCCCGGAATTATACTTCCGCACTACTTCTTGATATTCAGGTTGCTCATCAATATCAATCCATTGGAAAGGTACTTCATGCAGTTCCAATAGGCGCCTTGATCTATGGCAATCGCCACACCAAGGTGCACCGTATACGACAATAGTATTCCAGTTCATGACAAGTCGCCTCCCTAAATTAATATCTCATCTCACCAACCGCAACACTGTATCGTAAGATCATCCGGCTATATCCTTAGTTGTTGCCATTAAGGATCCGGACTGGACTCCCTCTCAAAAAGCCCTCTATGTCCTCAACTACTTGGGGATAAAATACTGTATATGCTTCCGTAGTCACATATCCCATATGCGGACTCAGCAGCAGATTATCTATTCCTCTAAACGGATGATCTGCAGGCAATGGTTCCTTATCAAACACATCGACTGCGGCACCTGCGATAGACCGCGTTTGCAAGGCACGGATTAGCGATGTCTCATCAACAATCGGTCCTCGAGATGTATTAATCAAGTAGGACGTGTTTCGCATCAGCGCAAGTTCGTCCTTTCCCACTAACCCGCGAGTCCTATCACTCAGCAGCAAGTGAACCGTCAGGACGTCTGACAATTGAAATAACTGAGATTTGCTAACTAATTCGACCTGCTGACTGTATGCCATTTCTGGACTAAGATTTTCGCTCCAGGCAATTACTTCCATGCCAAATGCCTTCCCAATAGTCGCTACGGCAGACCCAATACGGCCAAGGCCCAATACACCCAACGATTTGCCTCTCAATTCACTACCTATATGCAATTGCCAAAAACCTGATCGAAGGGCAGCATCGTGGGTGTGGATGGATCGGACTAGCGATAAAATAAGTCCCCAAGTCAATTCAACCGTCCCACCAGCTGGACTATCGGTTCCGCAAACCATTATTCCAAGTGTTGCAGCTGCTTCTAGATCGATTGACCGGTTACGACTCCCCGTGGTAACCAAGAGCTTCAAAGAAGGAAGTGCGCGTAAAATTGACTCTGGAAATGGTGTCCTTTCCCGCATCGCCAC
>Ga0310344_10000578_pt1 | contig 28559 bp, 29 predicted proteins | sample HC15DNA20200_MG_FD_203801 | JGI IMG/M metagenome (GOLD analysis project Ga0310344, IMG submission 203801) | Marine microbial communities from station ALOHA, North Pacific Subtropical Gyre - HC15-DNA-20-200_MG | ecosystem: Environmental > Aquatic > Marine > Oceanic | place: Pacific Ocean: North...
GGTTATTAGATTGTATAAGTAATGTTTAGGGGTTGGTAGTAGGGGTGTCACTAGGCTTTTTTACCTCTGTTTCTGGCTCTGTTTTTGGATTGGGCTTCGAGGGTTGTGCCCCCGCCTTGTTTATGCGAGACATCCAAGTTATCGCCATTACCATAGGTTTTTCGCTTTCTGTTTTCGGCATTCAGTTTAGCTCTACGTTTTTTTTCAGATGGTTTAGCATTATACTTTTTAGAATAAGCATACTTTACTTTTAAAGCATCTTTGTTCTTTCTATAGTACTTCGTGCTCTCGCTTGCCATATAATCTCCGTTGTACAAGGTCTGGGTCGATTTTAGGCATTACAGCTGCCAATTTATCCAGTGCAGTGCCTTCATAGGCAATACCACTGATGTCATTTTTAACTAGCCAATCACAGGCTGCTTTCAATTCGTGGGCGGTAGCTTCTCCACTCTTAACTCTTTTAAGAAATTCAGTAGTAACGAGCCTATGTAGCTCGTTAAACTGTTCTTCCGTAGCTTTTTTAGCCATTATGTACCGGGAAATAGTTGTTTCTCTATAATTTCTACAGCCTTATCGTCTAAGGTGTTATCAGTAGTGGAAACAAGCTTTTTCAATACATCAATTAGCAATCTTTTGACTGATGTTGATGTAGCAAACTTGATAAGGATGGGTTTAATTAGTAGAATCATTTACTTAGTGGGTTGTTTTTTTTTATCTTGTGCTGATAAAACAGCAATTGGCACTACATCATTACAAAGTGAGACAAAATCAGTCCCCGGTTTAAGTGTAAACCCTCTTTGCATGAATCGTGTGCAGTTATCTATGCGAACAAGCTCATAATCAAGCCGTTGTTTTTCTAATTCTTTTGTAGCTATTTGCTTACATATATTAACAGACTTTCTATCTAGTGGTACCATAAAAGACATCTGTACTCCCCAGTTATGAGTTATATTATAAGACTCAGGATCGTACGGTTTGCCTTCAGTACCTAGATAATATGGGGAAAGGCTCATAACAGGACCGTTACAAACCACTCCCCTACCATATTGTTGCCGTGAAACTCCAGAATTGTTCTGGAATTGCACAGCTTGATTGGTTACATTTCCTGTTGCTGCAGCTGAAGTCTGTGGATTTAATACAGTATTACCTTCACCTACTTCAGCTTTAACTGGTACTCCTATTGAGAGAAGACCGACAAGGAAGTAGTAAGCGAAGTTGTATCTATTGTTCTGTTTATATCTGTTACTTCGATTATTCCGGCTGCTCTGTTGACTATTTCTAGCTGAAAGTTCTGACCGGGTATATCTATATCGAATGTAGTTGCAGCAGCGTTTATATGCCCTGAAGGGGCTATATTGTGTCCTGTCCAACTGGAGTAATCGCCTCCGTATACTGTTGTTTGAATTGTTTCGACTATATTCTGTGTAGAGTTTGTAGTACTATTCATACTACCTTGGGTGAAAGCAGGGGTGACTGTATTTGCTCTAGCTGTAACTGGAAATAGTAGCAGCAAAAATAGTAAATACTTGTTCATTCTGGTTTCTTTTTAGCCATGGGACAATTTACTGGACCTTGTTTTTTATTGTTGCCTGTAGTAAGGCCAAAGGTTGCTAATGCTCCAGTAAATACACTAGCAACGAACGTGATATCAGAATTACCTGACTTTTTAACCATAGGTATTTCTACATAGTTCATTGTGATTATAAAACCACTCCAAACTACAACACCTAAACGTACAAATGTACCAAGAATTTGTATTTGATGTTCTTGGTCCTCTGCCGCATCCTTCAATTTACCCAGAAGGTTCTTTGGTTTTTCCTGTGGGGTTTCCATTAAATTTTTTTTGTATCCGTTTTGCAATCTGCATAATAATAGGTTTCATTATTTTAACAGTTTGCTTAAATAACGAAGTCACAGTAAGGGTGGCTATAACGCTCACTGACGCTGTAGTTCCTGCAGTCACAAGTATCTCTTCTTTGGGAACTGGAAACGTAAGGTCAGTAAATGGTATATCTATACGTTTAACTTCAGCAGCTTCTTGCTTTGGTTTGGGTGGTTTACCTTCTTGTTTTCTTTGAAGCTCCTCTTCCATTAACTCTTCAAACTCTGGTGTAATAACACCTACAGGAGGTGCTAAAGTACTAGGAGCTATAACTATAGGTGGAAACGTAGGTATTTCTGCTGTTGGTCTTTCTAATGTGGGTGTAGGTATATCCATAGCACCCGGAATAGTCAAAGCATCAGGTAAAGTTATGGATGGGAGTTCCATTTAAGTCTCGATATTAAACATCACCAGTATTAGTAGAAGGGAAAGATCTACCTGATCCCCAAATAATACGAACGGCACCAATACCACCATGTAACAAATAGTCGTTAGTAGTATGATTTGTTATTCCTCCTGCTCCTACCACAACTGTATAACCAATACCGGGAGTAACAGTGATATTATTTTTCCAGCCAAGACCTCCGCCTCCGCCGCTAATACTATAAGTTCCAACACCGCCACCGCCATAGTCACCAGCTCTAGATGTGCCAGTTGAATATGTAGAATGATTGTATGCGAATGTGCTTCCTCCGCCTGATCCGCCACCACCGCCGACCTGTGGGGGTGAAGTACCCGATGGAGTACCAGTACCATTAGAACCTTCTCCTAATATTCCGACACCGCCGCCGCCACCCCATGCACCGCCGCCGCCGCCGCCGCCAGAACCATTTTGAGCTGCAATTTGGACAGTACCAGTTCCATTACCTTTACCACCATTACCACCATTACCACTATATCCACCAGCACCACCGCCTCCGTAGAAGTCATTACCATTACCATCTAAACTACTTCCACCATTACCTCCACCATCTCCTACATAACCTCCACCTGCACCTCTTCCATTTAATGGCGTAGCACCCACACCTTGATTAGTAAAACCACCACCTTTCTTCCCTCCATATCCACAAACCGTTGAAGTATTTATAAAATAACTATCTCCACCATCTGTCATATTACCTCCGGAAGAATCTCTTTCACCTCCTCCTCCGCCTCCTACACAGACAACAGAAACAGAAGTGACCTGAGCTGGTGCTGTCCAAGTATAAGTACCCGGCGTAGTATAGGCTTGTTGACTATCTCCTGCATAAGGCTCCTCCGCCCCTGCTCCAAGTAAAGCTTGTTGAATACCCATATTATGATAGCCCCGTTCCACCAATATATGCAAGGTTCTGTGCTTGGTACCATACAGTAGCCATACCACGCTGTTTTAGAGTACGATTCCCCGTAGCTCCGTTTAGTGAATGGTAAAGAGTCAGATTACTACCTTGAGTTAAAGTAATAGCAGAACCACTATGGTTGACAATTGTAACTGCATCTCCAGCTGCAAAAACATTATAAGGAATAGTAACTCCTCCAGTTGTGTTTGTTACTGTTTTACCACGATCAGAAGCTACTAATGTATAAGCAGAAGTAGTAGCGTTAGGAGGTATAGCTCTTAAGTCACCAAGTGCATCATGTACTTCACCTTCTTCTGTAACCTTTGCTGCAGTAACATATGATCCACTAGTTTTAGTTTTAAAGTAAAGATCATTATCACCAGCAGAAGAATATATACACCAGTAATCACCATTATCATCTCCTTCATCAGCTATAAGATAAAGGCTTGAATTATTACCTTCACCAGCTGTAATATAAAGAGAAGAGTCTGATCCAGATGCAATTTCTATGTCCTGATTAAACGTCCAATTATCTGTAGAGTTTACCCAATTTATTGTCTTATCTGTAGCACCTTTTAAAGTAATACCACCACCATCAGCAGTTGTGTCTGAGGGAGATGAGACTTTACCTAGTTCAATGTTTTTATCTTCTACTTCAAGTGTTGCTGTATTAACTGTAGTAGTTGAACCGCTTACAACAAGGTCACCTCCAACAGTAACATTACCTGTAGTAGTTACAGCAGATGGTGAAAGTAAACCAGTACTAGAATTAAAAGCTAAATTTGTTCCAGATTTAACAGAAAGGTTTCCTGTTGCACCATCAGCAAATAAAACATAGCAAGTTGTATCTGTAGATTCATCTACAACAGTAACGGCTGTTGCGACAGTTGCTGTATCAGCATTACCAGTAACATTACCAGTTAACGCTCCGTTAAACGATGTAGCTGTTAATAATCCTGATGAAGAATTAAAAGTTAAATTTGTTCCTGTTTTTGGAGGTAAATCTCCTGTTGCCGCAGTTGCAAATAGTGGGAAACAAGTTGTGTCTGAAGACTCATCTGCAACTGTAATAGTCGATGGGACAGGGACTACTTGCCATGAAGACGATCCATCACCATCTGTTCTTAAGAATTTTGTAGTAACTGCTTCACCTGTTGATTTAACAGCTGTACCTTCAGGAGTAGGGTCAGCTAATACAGCTATTGTTTTTTCGACATCTGACCCAGAATTATCATAAATAATTGCGTCAGCTTTAATTTTTCCGTATGCCATGATTAGATTACTTTATAAATAGAATTGTTAGGTATAGTAAGAGTCGCGCCACTTGCAATGGTTACATCACCAACGCTCATAGCATTTTTACCAGTAGTTATGGTATAATTAGCTGAGATAGTACTATCTGTTTCGGCTACAACTGTAGCTATTGGAACCCAAGAAAGAGTACCAGAACCGTTTGTTTGTAGATATTCTCCTGCAGAACCAGCTCCGGGTACTCCAGACGCTGCACCAATGTCAGCTTTAGAAATTAAGTTACCTGTAGCTGTTACACCACCTTGCCATGAACTACCATTATATACACGTAATTCATTAGCAGAAGTATCAAAATAAAGATCTCCAGTATCTAAACTAGAAGATGGTTGAGAACTTGAAATACGGTATCTAGCTGCAAAATCATTTACACTAGTTATATTTGTAGCTACTGTATTAACATTAGATATAGATCCACCAACATTATTAATATTAGTAATATTAGTAGCACATGTATCTAAATCAGAAACAATTGCAGTTGTACCAAGAGTGTTTAAATCTGATACAGCATCAGCTGTTCCTAATCTTCCAATTTCTGTAGCTTTACCTGCGACGGCACCTATATCAGTTGCATCGTTAGCAACTGCTGTTACATCACTAGCTATACCAGCTACAGTTGTTACATTAGCAGATACACCAGCAACTGTTGTTACGTTACTAGAGATGCCAGCTACTGTAGTTACATTAGCTGAAATACCAGCTACTGTAGTTACATTCCCATCAATACCTGCAACTGTAGTAATATTACTAGCATTAGACACAGCTGAGTTGATATTACTAGCATTAGATACAGCTGCGTTAATGTTACTAGCATTAGCTACAGCAGCATTAATATTAGAACTGTTATTTGCAGCAGCATTAATATTACTTATATTACTAGCTACGGTTGTAACCTCTGTAGCTTTAGGTGTAACCCTATGGAATGCATAAGTATTAAGTGTAGAAGTAGTCTCTACAATCATACCTAAAGTAGAACCATAAGTTGTACTATTTTCTAAACCAGTAATGGTAACTGTTGAGTTACCGACAGTGCCGTTAGCAATTGTCGCCACTCCAGATCCATTGGAGGTAAGGTTGCTGCTGAGAGCTTTAATAGATACAAGAGTTCCAGCCCCGTTATTAACGTCAGGGTTAGCGTTAGGAAAAGATGTTTCATTTGCTATAGGTACGAATCCACCAACATCATCTAATAAATCAACAATTCTATCATTAATAGCAGCTGTAGTAGCTATTGTTGTGTCGTTATCTGGAAATGCATCACCATCTTTAATAGTATCTCCACTACTTATATTAAAATAACGAGCATCTGCTTCCGTTTCGGTGAAATATCTACCATCTAGAGCACCGTTAGTTAACTCAGTTTCTGTAAAGTATCTGTTATCTAATTGACCAGCATCTAATTCTGTTTCAGTGTAATATCTATTATCTAATTGACCTGCATCTAACTCAGTTTCAGTATAATATCTACCATCTAAATTATAAGAACCTATTGAAGTTACGTGACCTTGAGCAGTTATAGTTATATCTTGTAAAACTGTACCGTTACTATTGTTAACTGTACTATTAGCACCAGAAACACTATGATTAAGAGTGACTTGACCACCAGATTGAGTTTTAGCTAGATCAGTTCCAGCTAAAACATCACCTTCTATTGCTGTATCTATTTGATCAGCTATACGATTTTCAATAGCTTTCGTTGAAGCTATTCGAGTGTCATCACTTACATGCCATGCTTCAGTACTGATGATTGTTTCATCACCTGTTTGCCATGCACTATCAACTCTATTGTTATTTTCTTGAATAACATATAGGTTTTGAGTAAAGTTATCATTCAAATCATTTGAACGTATAGCTGAACCCGGATAAAACGTAGCTTGTAATGCAGTATCAGCTGTTTCTCGATAAACTCTGACATTACTTGTACCACTAGGAGGTATATTACCACTAGTAAATTTAATTGTAGTTGGAGTATGTAAAGTGTAATGGGTGGTTACTGTCTTTAAAATACCTCCGACACTAACTTTAATGTCAGTGTCCTTAAGATATGGAAATGTAAATGCGAACGTGTCTTGTGAACCCGTTCCATTATGTAAATTTTCAGTTGTTGCCATTACTTATCAATGCCAAGTATGTTTTTTAGGTCTTCTTTATATTCAGCACCTTTTACAGCCTCAGGTATATCACCTCGGCGTAGTGCATTTTTAATTCTAGCGTTCTGCTGACCTATAGCAGAGTGCTCTTCATGGTATCTTTCTAGGTATGAACAAGCGAATTTCATAGCTTCTCTATGAATTCTATTTAATTCTTGATGAACTACTAGTTCTTTAATAGGAAACTCTGACTGCTTTTTCCAACCTCTTGCTTTCTTATACTCCTTTAATTTTTTGTTCCAAAAATCATCAGGGGCATCCATCATATCCTCTATCTGACCTGATAGATTCATATGCTGTGCTATCCAGTTATTAACTTTCCATCTATCTTGGGTACTAAGCATCTCTCCAGTGATAGGATTACGTTCCATAGTAGGTTGACTATCCCATCCTGTACTGATTAACCATTGTCTCCAAGGCTCCATACCACCATTAGACTTACCAAAAGGCATAAATGCATTAATTGCAGCCGTTAATGGTTCGTAAAATCTAATAGGTTTACCTGTATAGATATCCATTTGGTCTTGTAAGAAATCCTCATCTGTACCACTTCTATGTAAAAACTTCCATTTATTATTAATTAACGCACCCCAGTCATTTTCTACATCCTTTAACTGTGGTGTTATAGCATTGTTTAGCACGCTTCTCATGCCAGACGGTGCGAACGGTATCATTGCATCACCTTGGTTTACAAGGAACCGTTTAAATGCACTTTCATCTCCAGAGAACATAGACACAAGAGGTTCAAATCCATTGAGGAATGTCTTGTTTGCTACGTTCATACTAATAGAAAACGCTAATTTCTGATACATCTGATCAGTAAATGATTGATCTAGACGATTAGAATAGTATACTATATCACCAACTAAACCTAACATAGTATCAAAGGGTTCAAAACCTTTATAACTATGCCATTCACCTGTGATTGGGTTCTTAATAGAGTTAAATTTAGCACCCATATCTTGCATACGTTTACGTTCACCAGCACTATGAGGACCGTTACCAGTAAGATTACCTTCTAGTGCCCATATACCAGCACCTGTAACTACTGCACCACCCATTAACTGACGACCAATGTACTCAGATTTAAGTGTAGCAAATGCTTCATCACTATATTCAAGACCATGCTCAGCTAAAGCTTCAGTCATCTCTCCGATACTTTGTGCGGAAAGAACCTTACGAGCTTTAGTGTATACTGGTACTAAGCTACTACCCGGAGTAAATGTCCAAGCAACGTTTAAAGCATTAAGACCAGTTCTAGGGAACATGAATAAAGATCTTGCAGCTGGAACTCTTTCAATGATTTTGTTTAATCTGTTAGCTAAATCATTATCAACGTTTAAAGCGATTTCTTTTGTAGCGTGTTTAGCTGCTTTATCAGTTAAAACACCACTAGCATCGAATGCATCGTCATATAATTTTCGTTGTAATTTATTAAAAGCTGTTTTACTAAACGCACCATTATTAGATTCCATCATTTGAGCATAAGCTTTAGACCTAGCAGAACCACTAGCCATCATAGAACCAGTGAATCCATCAATAGCATACATAGCATTTGTACCCCATCTTACAAATGGGTTATTGTTATACCATGTTAAACCTTTAGATAGGTTCCATAAAGCAAGCTTACCATTTTCACCTTCTCTCCTCCAGACCTCAGCCATGGATTCCATAGCATCGAAGTCATTCATTTTAGATTGACGTAAGTCTGCACGACCACGCATCATCGCTTCTTCTGGCTTGGTTTTAGCGAGTCTCCATTCGTCACCCATAACTTTATAGGCACGTTTAATGTTCTCTGTAAAACCACCATATGTCCACAAAGCTTTTTTAAATGTAGCAGCATCACCTGTGAGTTTTGCACCTACTAATACTGAAGCTGGTTTAAGTCCTGTTAACATCATGTTACCAGCCATAGCTCTTAGTGGAGCAAGACCAGATAAGATATGATTATAACGTACACTGTTTAAACCTTGTACAACTGCACTAGGTATTTCAGGTTCAGCGTCATAGAAAGCTTTCTTAACTAGACCAATTCTATTTTCCATGTAACGGTGTAGTTTGTAGATTTGATCTACTTCTCCACCAGTAGCTTCCATTGCCTCGGCAAGTGGTTTCAAATAAATAGGATTATTTTTAGCTACTTCATGAAGGATATCGAATGTTCTGTTACTTTCTAAGATAGCTTTACTAACACCTCTATTAAACGCACCTTTTTGATCTAATAACCACTGCTGTACTACAGCTGGGTTCTGAGTTGATATACGTTTATATTCATCAGCTTTGTTAGCTATGTACTTATTGATCTTAACTTCGTTACTTAAGAACTGTAACTTATCTAATATAATTTCATGCTGTCTACCTGTATCAGCTATATCGCCAATCATATTGATAGCTGTAGAAGTATCTGCAATCGTACCACCAGCTTGGTTAGTTACCATAGCTGAAGCTCGCATTACAGTAGGATCATAGATATCAGTAAAGGCATCTTCAAATGCTTCTTTAACTATCTTCCATTCCTCTGGATTCATGAAGGCTTCGTGTTGATACACATTACCTTTCATGTCATCTATAATCTTCTCCATGTTACTGAGACTGATATCAGGATCAAATACCTGATCATATAGTTTAGTAACAGCTCTGTTTATTTGCTTAGGTTTTACTTTGTTACCTTTAATAATAGCACCAACTCTAGCTCCAATATTTTCGTCAAATAGTTGTTTTAGTTTACCAGCACGTACATCATTACCAACTCTAGTTAACGTCTTCATAAACGTTGAGTCAACAACAGGTCTTGTACGACCATTTGTTGTACCAATGTTATTTTGAATACGATAGTTATCTACTTTAGCTCTGATAGGATCTGGTTCTAAGTCTGTTACAGCTCTCCAGTTTGGACCCGGTGAGGGTTCATTAATAAAAGCGTCGTATTTCTTACCCTCAGGGTCTTTCAATAAACGCTCTAAAGTTTCAGTTCTGGTAGCATTAGTTCTACTTGCTTGTCTGCTTAAGACTGCTTTAGAGATAGGGTCTTCCCCTTCAAATCCTGTAGCATGTCTAGCCATAGCCATTTCAGCAGCTTCATCAGCAGGTATAACTTTAGCAACCTTACCTAATGAAAATGCAGCTTGTATTAAATCTACACCTACACTAAGACCAGCAGATTCATAGATATTCTTCTGACGAATAACATCAGGACTATCTGTGTCTCTGGTAGCCCATGGTATATCCCAACCTAGCCAATCGTTTAGCGTGCGTGCTATGTTATCTTGTTCCTTAGAATGAGAAGATATAGCAGTAACAGCAGTATCTACTCCAGCGTGAGCTGCAATAGTACCTAAAACTCTTTGTGCTTGTGGGATACTCCTAGCTGCAGTAGCAGTTTTTAAACTACCTGTTATAGCACCACCACCCCACATTGTAGGGATAATGATTGAAGCAGCATCTCTAGTTACTTTATGAGCTGGGTGATTAGATCGTGGGGAATTGTCATCCCACCATTCATCTAGTGGTTTTAACCACGGGACTAAGCCAGCTGTATCAGCTACAAAGTCCATCACACCTAAAGCTGGTACAGAACCTGCAGCTACAACATTCTCTAAACCTCTAGACCACTCTGGTCTGTTATCCCAGTCTTCTTGACTGACGTTAGCAGGTTTTTGTAGACCATACTGTTGTTTCTTTTGGTCCTCAAAGCCACCCCATGAATGGTCTCCTTCACCACCTTTGACAGCCTTATCAGTTGTAGACTCTTTAGCTTTTTTCTTATCTTCATGACCACCCCATGAGTGATCACCTTTACCACCTTTGACAGCTTTATCAGTTGTCTGAGGTGCAGCAGCAGCTTCTTGAGCTTCTTTTACCTTTTGTTCTTCAGCTGCTTTCTTAGCGTCTTCACCTTCTTGCCAAACCTGATACTTTCGATTTTCTTCTTTTTCAATCTCTTCCTGTTCGTTTACAGGGATGTATTGTTGTCCGTCACCGTATTCAGCCATTACTGTACCTCCTGATGTTTCTTAGTCCAATACAAAGCATCTGGACTAAAGTTTTCTAGTTGTCTATATAAAGACCCAGAATTAAAGGTACTATAATCACCTTCAACCTTTTTAGTTTTATAGTTATTAGCTTGTGTCTTTTTACTATAGTGTGTAGCAACTGCTATACCTTGTGGTCCAAGACCCAATAGTTTCCTAAATTCAGGTTCAATGAAACCTTCAGCTTGTCTAGCTATATCAAATAGTTCATCAGGTATAAGTTCTTTAGCTTTCTTCTCACCTAATAGTAATTGTAATTGATGTCTAGCAACTTCAGCTTCAGTAACTTTAGTAGTTCCATCAGGATTTCTACCCATAACATTATTTACAAAGTGAGTATAGCCAGCTGGGAATCCTTTATTCATACCTGCTGCTGTGTTATGTGCCCATTGAATTGTCTGTTCAGATGGGATAATAACTTCCTCTTTCCATATGTTAGGGTTCTCTCTAACCTTTTCCCTAAGCTTTGACATAGGGTATGGAGAACGAGAAGCTTGTAATTGGAAATTAGTAAAGTGAGGATCTTGTATTAGTTTACCATCAACACTACGTCTTTCTGTAATATCATATTTCTTATTAGCTATATCAGCATTTAGTTCAGATATTGCTGCATCTCTAGAAGCATTAGGATCGTTAGTGGCAATGATATGTTTTTTGTAATATTTCCGTAAGGCATTAACCATATCAGCTTTAGCTAAACTAGATGACTGAACATCTTTAGATTCAGTACCGTATCTTTTTAAAATACCTTGAACTGCTCTACCAGCTGTCTCGTCAAATACTTTATCTATTTCATCACTAGGTTTAGTTTTATCTTGTTCCTTAGCTTTTTTAATCCAATCTGCTTCTGTAGCTGGAGTCAGCTTAGCGTTCATAACAGCAGACATACTAAGCATGTTGTTGTTATATAGCTTTTGAAGAGTAGGTACGTTAAACTTATCGTTAACTGCAGATGGTCTCAAATTCATTGCAGCGTCAATCTTTTTAGCAGCAAATGAATTCTTAGCTTGAAGAGCTATTTGATACATCTTCTGATAATCATTTACTCCAAGTTTATCGTAGTTTTCAAAGATATAATTCTGAACATCAAAAGCCTGTGCTTTTTGCATAGACTCAGAGTTAGCTATGTTTTGATTACGTTCTTCAGCTTTCTTAGCTTCACCTTTCTTAGCAGCTTCTATAAATCCATCTGCTTTTCTCCAGTTACGTTCACCCCATTTAACTGTTTTCTTTTCTCCATGGGGTGTATACTCATACTCTAGTAATCTTTGAAGGAATTCTTCATTACCTTCACCTGATTCTAGTATATCTATATAAGTATTATAAGCTAAGTCATTAGCATATTTCCTATGTTCACCATTCTGGCCTTCATGACGTTTAACAAAACCTAAGTAACCTTCTACACTATCTATCTCTATTTGAGTACCTAGATCACGTCTTATATTTTGCTTATATTCTTCCTTGTGTTGTTTTCTAAGAACTTCAGCTTGAGCAGTTTTCATTCTGCCCTGCATTGAAACAATAGGATCTCTTAAATGTTTTTGTACAAGTTTGAAATCATACTGTTTATATTTACCGAGGTATTCACTAAGTAAAGCACGCTGAACCATTGCTAGTTCTTTAGGGTTACCAGATTCAATAGCACCACCTAAGGATGCTTTAAAACCACCCGGTAAATCTAATTGTCTTGGCATCTGTTCATAGTACCAAGCTGCATAATTCTGTTTACCACGTACTAAGTCAGCCTCAGCTATACCTAAACGTTGATAACCACTTAACCTTCCAAGCTGTGCTATTACATCTTCAGGGACACCTCTATCTCTCAAACCTTTATTATAGGCATTGATATTTGTATCATCATTAGCCATTTGGCTTTTGATTTTATCATGTGCCCATAGGTCTTTCATGCTTATACCATGATCCCAACCAAGTTCAAGACCTAATCTTCTACCATCTGCTCTACGCTTGTCATCAATACCTTTATAAGCCTTAGCTAAAGAAGGTGCTAATTCAGCAAGCTGCTGCAGCATAGGAGGTTGAGCATTTTTAGCCTCACCCTCGTAATTTTTTATCCGTATTTCCCAGTTCTTTGCACGTGCATCTTTCCAATTCTCAGCAAACTCTTTTTCAAGTCTTCTGTTAGAATCACGATTTGCTTGTTCTTTGTTGAAGTTCTCTCTTAGCTTGCCAAGATATTGATCTCTTGAAGCTTGTTCATGTGAAGAGCGTGCCCTCCACTGTTGTAAAGTCCTACGACTTTCAGCTAAGATTTTTTCTGACGGATCTTCAACTTTTATAGTGTTTTCAGAGACACTACTTCTTCGGGCGTACCCTTGGAATAAAGTCATAGTTTAAACTTTTTTAAATTCTACGTCTACTAAAGCGTAGTTTACTTCTAAGTAACCGTTATCTCCTTCTCTAACAGCCTCTGGTAAGAGTTCTAATAAATCCTGTCCCATGACACCTTGGTATCTTTGGTTAGGTTCGTATTTATAATTAAACTCATATATTGGGAAGCCTCGCTTAGATCTACCTTTTCTAACTATATTTTCTTTTAATTCAACGTCACTACCAAACATACTATAGATACTCGCAGCAATACCTACACCTTGTCCTAACTGTTGTAAGAACGTTGGACCCTGATAGGTATTAATAGCCTCAGCAGGTTCAGGTGGCATGTTAGGTGCCATTGGATCTTGATACGTTGTTTCAGGTACACCGACTGGATTAATCTCTTGTGGAGGTAATGATGGTCTAGTCATTAACTGACTTGCAGCATTAATATCCTGTTGATATTTATCCATAGAAATCTTAGTCTTATTAGCTTTATGCTGTTCTCCAGCACTAATCATAGACTGTTGTATCTGTATCCTACCAAAGTCAGTAGTATCTTTAAGTTGACTAAACTTAAGACCAATGTTTTCTTGTTGTTGTTTAGCGTCGTCTCTAGTGTTTTTTAGGTTATTAGCAATTTCATCGTATCTAATGTTAGTCATAATTGCTGTGTTACCTAAACCTTCAGCAATCTTTCGAGCATCTAATTGATATTTCGATTCAGCTCTAGAGATAGAATCAGCCATAGCAGCTTGGTTTGCACCAGTTGTTGCTAGTAATGCTTGTATAGCTTTACCTGCTGACCTACCAGCTTGACCTAAATTACGTTGTTGACCTTCTTTACCTAGATAACCAACCCTCATCTCTTGAGATTTAAAAGCACCTTCAGCTTTGGTAGCTGCTAAACTTTCACGTAAACCTGCTTTATCTAAAGCTGCTTGAGCTTCAGCCCATGCTTTGTTTTGTTTAGTTTCTCGTACTTGTAAGTCAGCAAGATTCTGAGCTTGATTAATCTTAGTTGTTAAGACTTTGGTATCCAGCGAGGCTTGTTCACCTGCATGGAAATACTTCATTAATAGATCTTGATTCTGGAATCCAAAGGCTATCAGCTGATCTTGATGTGCTCGATTCTCATCAGCTAAAGCTATATCTTCCGCTATATCATTATAATCTAATTGACGTTCGTATGATTCGACACTAGCATTGTAGGCTTCTACTTGCTTATCGAACTCATACATACGCATATTTTCCCTATTCAACCAACCATTGAAATTAGTTTGGTTTTGATAATTACGCATTGCTGCGTCGTTTATCTTTTGAATAGCGATATTTTCTTGTTGGTAAGCATAATTATCTTGAGCTTGTCCCCATTGCCATGAGTGCATCTCATTATTATACTTATTCTGTGCATCAACCTGCTTTTGATATTTTTCAGATTGACCGCCACCTTTACTCATAACACCTCTGTATTGGGTTTAAGGACTTTATATACTACGGAATGTTCATGATCCCAATCTAATTTCCTAGCTAAACCTTTACGACACCAAGCTTCTAATGCTACGCATCCTTCATTTAATGCAAACTCTCCGACATGTTCTAGCATGGTAGGATACCATTCATCTAAATCATGTCCAGTTTCTGTAGCTGTAGTTATAATTCTACAAATTTTATGTCTTGGGTAATTTATAAATTCAGTTACTATAGCTGTAAAGATTTTATTATCTTGAAAGCCTACCCACAAATGCATCTGACCATTAAGTATCATTCTTAATACATCTGTTGTGGATAAAGCTCCTTCAGCATGATTCAAAGCTTTCTGAATTAAGGGTCTTGCCCCAAACCATAGATCTTCTATATCATCAGGTTTAATTAGGAATAGGTTGGGTGTCATGTTCTTCTATAGAATCGGGGTGAATAGTTTCCTTCCCACATCATTGATGTTAACGATACAGGAAATGGTGAGTCACTAAAGACTCGTAATGTGAAGTTGTCTGTGCGTTGGTGGATAGGCACGGTGAATACATTTTGATCACGCATAGGTACGTCATCAGCTAAGTATTCATTAGCTTCTTGAACTGGTTGTATATCATACCAGTTGTCTTCGTATATTTCTATTGATTCTGCCGGGGTGGTTTTATTAGAAGCTGTTACTGCTCCAGATGGTGCAGAACTAAATGTAATTGTTATATGATCTGTTAAAGTAGAATGGTCTGCTATTGTATAATCAGTACCAAGTGTTTGTACTTGACCATCTTTCTTTACATGAATATCTCTTTTATCTGATACTTTATAATCAGGAGAAAAAGCTGTAGTACTACCATCTCCTGTAAAAGATTGAGTCTCGCCTTTATATCCTTTAGATTTTAATTTAAAACCTATAGTACTAGAACGTCCTACAGAAAACTTCATTCTAGCAATAGTAAGTGTTGCTGTATAATCAGCTACACCTTGATCTAATTGGAAATAAGTTTTTGGTAATGTTATATCATAATTATAGCTAAAACCTACAACCACTTTATTAGCAATACCAGAAAAATCTTTACCAGTTACTGAAAAATAAGGTCCAGTACCATCAGAACCTCTTTCAGGTTTAACTGTAAAACCTGAATCAGCTGTTGAAGCGTCACCTGCAATTACAACTATAGGATCAAATGTTGTTATATCTGCATAAGGTAAATAACATTTCGATAAATTATTAGCAGCATCATAAGTAACACTAGAAGCTTTAGCATAGAAATCCATGTAAGGATTCAATTGTATACCACTTTCAGTAATCAAAATTTCATCTTCAATAGTAGTACCAAGGTTAGCACTTAACAACTGGAATCCATTAGATTGTTTAACCACAGTATATAATACATCAGAATCTACAACTAGATCTAACACATTACCGGGTAAATCCCAGTTAAACCATGCTTGTAATACTTCCCTTTCTCCATCACTGTGGGTACGGTAAAAGTATACCTTACTATCTGTACCACCAAACATAGCAATGAATGAGTTCTGAGGACTAGCTATAAGCGTGTCTATGGTCTGTGGAACATACTCTGCCACCACTTTACCTACATCTCTAACTAAAGGCATCTGACCCTCTCCTCTGGGAGTCATACCAAATATTTTAGAATAGGCTGGTGTTTTACTTATGAAGTTAACAACGGTACCTACATCAACAGGATCGATATTTGTATCCATCTCATAGTTAGATAGACCACGTATCAAAGCTGTTGTTGGTGATAGGTTACCATCAGCTGAATACATAAGGAATTGCTGATTCTCTGAGAATAGAATCAAACCAGATGCTACAGGGATAATCCCATGTAGTACAGCAGGTCTAATACTAGAGCAACTAAGATCAACAGGATCTGCAGCTGTAATAGTTTGAGCTGAAATATGATAGAAGTTATAGAATTCACCTGACTGACTCATAGACACATTATCTTGTGTTAAAAATCCTAACCTATTATTATAGAAAAAGGCTTGTTGAATTTTAGAATCTTTAAAGGATGGATGTGAGTTAGTAGTATCATCCCCTACTAATCTAGCAGTCCATGTAATAGGTCTGAATGTAAAAGCATCTGTACCAGTATTAACTAATTCATGAGGCATTGTAGAGGCTGTTAGACCGGGAGACATCCCATAACCTAGAGTTTCTTCCCAATAACCGGGTCCAGAGACACCATTAGTTGCTACAAACTGTGAGAAATATGTATCGTTTTGATTAGATGTGTTAACAATCTTAGCTTTTCTACCATGTATAGATTCATCTGGTAGATCTGCTACATTATTTACTTCATCTTGGAAACATGTTAATCTCCTACCATCTGTACCAGCCTCAACTGTAACTGTAAAAGCAGTGTTATGTACAATTTCAAGGGTAGATGCAGTCATAGTTACTGACATATTACTGTCAAAACCATCACCACCTGCTGATATTTTAGCTTCTATTAAACCTTTTAAACCATTTGTACTGTTTATAGCTGACGTATTACCTAGTATATGAGCTGCATTTAACTTAGGATCAGTAACAGTATTACTACCAAATGCATCCGCTGCATATGTTGGTCTGTTAAATACTTGCTCTGTGTTACTACCAACCTTAATTCTAATAGTATAAGGTGAGCTATACTCAATACCATGTAACCTTACTGTAGCATTCAGATTAGCAGTATAGGAAGGGTCAGCTTGAGTTGTAACAGTTTTTTGTTTATTTGTAATAATGGATGTATCTTGTACAGTTAGTACATGATAATCATTCTTAGTAAGAGCACTTAAATAACCTTTGTTAGCAGTTATTTCAGTAGAGTTAGCACCAAAATTAATTGTAGATCTAATTTTAGTCGTAGCATTCCATACATTAATATCAGCATTAGCTGGTGTACCATGACCTACAATACACCCTATATATTTTTCATCATTATTACGGTGGATATAAAACCATTTAGCATTATCAAGAGTAGTACCTGTAATAGCATTACCACTAGCATCTTTTAATGCTGTTAAAAATTTAAGTCCGGGTCTTTTCTGTAGACCAAAGGTAGGATCAGGGTATGAATTTAAAGCTTCTCGAACTTGACCCGGAAACTTCTTATCATCTGGTTGTTTAGATACCCCACCTGTATAACTTTGGACACGTTGTGTAACACTTGCCATTAGCGTTCTAGAGCTTTGTAAGGTTTGTAACTTGTTTTATAAGTTGATCCATGTGGGTGTCCAAAGAAGGTGAAGTCACCTTGATTACATTCATACTCCATAGCATTAGCTCTAGATAACATCTCACGTTGTTGTAATGATGCAACTAATTGCTGATCACCTACAATACGTTGAGCTGCTATTGTAGCTGCTTTTGATACAATATAATCTTGTATTGGTATTGGTAAATCAATCCAATCAAACCACCATACTATATCAAATTCGTATTCTGATTTAGTTGTCCATTTAAAAGTATGCTCAACTCGTTCATATAATTTACCTCCTCTTTTTACAGCATCTATATCCTGATAATCATCAGTTAAATCTATTTGTAATATATTATTTGGTATTATAATTTCATCGTTTGCATCTGGAATTAACGTATAAGCAAACTCTTTATTGAAGGTCCAGCCTTCTGCTTGTACCTCTTTAGACACCTGTAACAATGTGTCATATACAATCGCAACGTCTGGGTTGGTTTGATCGAGGGTAGTTACAGGAGCCTGACCAACTGATGCAAGTATCTGATTGACAGCAGGTAATTCGTCTGTAGCATTAGTGGTAGGTATAGGCATAATAATATTTGTGAATAAAAAAAAGGGAACCGAAGTTCCCCTTATAGTTTAAGCAGCACGGTTAGCGTCACCGCTTGCTTCATTGATAGCTGGGCTATCTGCTTCCTGAGCTGTATAAACAGTACGGAAGTTCATTGTTTCTGAGTAGACCTCAGAGGCGGCTGTTACACCGCTCTTTGTTTTAGCTACAGAGTGTCTGATAGCTGTACCTTTACGTCCAGCAGCTGCGTTAGTAGCGTACTTATTACCAGCAGCAAGTGTGCCAGTTACAGTAGCTAGAGGCAGTGCATCAGCCGCTGCTACTGCAGCAGATGTTGTTCTAGGAACTGGAGAGGTAGGACCAGCCACGCCATTACCTTCATTAGGTGTAGCGTCTGTGTTACCCTGAGCTAAGACTGTTGCATTTGTCATTCTTAGTTCTCGTATTCAAGGGATGTGACGTAACCAATTACGTCTGATGCTGTACTAGCATTAGCTGCTGTAATAGTAATCTTGTCACCAATTCGGTAACCGTCACCATCGTTAGCAGCTGCAGCATCAACTGTGATTGCAGTAACTACATCACCACCAACAGCGAGGTCTACTTTTAAATCAGAACCTCCACCATCAGTAGCAGTTGCAGCAGCATCAACAGCTGATCCCGCACCGCTAGTACCATTATCACCTGTGGCAGAACCTAAAGCTATAGTAGCTACGGCTCCACCTGCTCTGCCCCATTCAACTGGGGGCTGGTTAAAGTAAGTCTTAGATGTAAGACCTCTAATACCAGTAATCGGATGTGCTCTTGGCATGTTACCTCACCTATGCGGTTTGGATTTCGATTGCAGCAGCAGGGTTTAATGTACCACAGCCCATAGCAAGACGACCAACGATGATATCACCTTGGTACATTGTCTTTATGTCATTACCTGTGGTTTGAACCTGAGGACCAATAGCTTCTACACATGCAGCAGCGTCTCTCTGATAGATAAGACCTGCATGGTTAGCGAATGCACCAGCGTAGTCATTATTTTCACCGTTCACAGCTGTGATAGTACCAGCTTGGAAAGGTAGGTTGTTAGAACGCTTGATGTCGATACCTGCAATAGATACAAGACCTTCTCCAGAGTTTAGGTTGCCTTGGCTGTTACCATAATCTCTATTAAGAATGTTTGAATCAACCTGAGAAATCAGTGCGTAGTATTGACGTGGATTTAATACAGCTGATCTACCAGACTTAGGTAGATTTTTCTCATCGAGAATAGCAGCTGCTTCAAAGAATGCATCAACTAGTTTCTGTGCATCATACTGGTTACCTGAACCAATTTGAATCACGGAACCACCGGGTTCTGGACCGGGAGCTGCAGTGATAGGATGAGCTTCTCTTGCAGCTAGTGCAATTGTACGGAAGACTTTCTTATCATATGCTTCTGCTAAAGCGTGACCAATCTTAGCAGATATTTCAGATCTAAGTGAGTAGTGAGCAAGAGTCTCGTCTAAATCATACACGAAAGCTGAGCTAACGAGTAGGTCATCACATACGATGGTCTTCTCTGCTACTGGTGGATCACCTGAACCGAGGATTGGTGTGCCGGGTTCATGGTAATCGGCGGTCATACGACCTGTGAAGATGAACTGTAGAGACTTACCGTTCTTTAGTTGACGGGTTTGTACAGTTCCTTTTGCTATCGTTGCTGACTCATAAGCTTTGAATAGCTCACCTGAGAACAGCTTTAGATAGGTTGCGTATTTAGTATCATAAGCAGTACCTAATGCTAGTGGTGTTGAACTAGTATTATTAACGGTACCGATACTTGATATAACGGTATTAGCCATTTATAAAATAAAGTGTTTTAATATAATCAACTTCTCGAACGTTCAAGAAAATATTCAATTTTAGTTGTGGTCTATCCCACCGTCTAGACGGCTGAGGGTATCCAAATGTGTTCTCCGTAGATAGTCATTTGGGCCAGAGCCAATTACAGAGAGGTCCGACACTGAGGTGCCTCTCTGCTGTGGAAGTTAACGTGTAGTACTTCTATGTGTATGAAAAAGGCTAAAGCCATAAAGACTATTAGCCATAATTCATTTATCTTTTTCACTAGAAGCTAAACTTAGCTCCAAGCTTTGTACCATATGTGTTATCAGTATCTTCGTTAAATAAGTTAGCGAATGATACTTCACCATATACACCTAGCTTTTCGGTAGCTGCTACAGAACCGCCAAGCTTACCAGTAGTTACTGATTCAGAATCAGAGCCATCAACAGCGTTAATAGTTCTACCGCCTTGGACGTAGTAAGCAAGCTTACCAGCGTCACCTTCAAACCCTAAGTGAAGATCAGTAGATCTTGACTCGTAGTTAGAAGCTGTATAGTTAGCGTTGGTCTCTACATTTACATAAGGACCAGCCATTGCAGGTGTAGAAACAAGAGTGGTTGCTAGGACAAGTGCAAGTTTTTTCATTAAATTAATCTTTGATAGTTTTAGTGTAAGTCACACCACGATACTTTAGTTTTACAGTCATTGTAATACCTTAGTACCTAAGCCCCGTTCCATGCTTAGGTTTCATGCGTCCATGAAAAATGGATGAACGGACGTGGTGTTATGCGATTGGTGCGATCTCTTTAGCCGCTAGATCCAGCGGGAAATTATGTGCGTTGCGTTCGTGCATTACCTCCATGCCTAAGTCAGCACGGTTGAGAACGTCTGCCCAAGTGGGGACTGTTCTTCCAGCTGCATCGACGACTGACTGGTTAAAGTTAAAGCCGTTGAGATTAAAAGCCATAGTGGAGACTCCCATAGCGGTAAGCCATATGCAAACGACGGGCCAAGTAGCAAGGAAAAAATGTAAGCTGCGACTATTATTAAAAGAGGCATACTGAAAGATAAGTCTCCCAAAGTACCCATGAGCCGCAACAATGTTATACGTCTCTTCCTCTTGACCGAATTTGTATCCATAGTTTTGTGACTCTAAGCCAGTCGTTTCACGAATAAGCGAAGAGGTAACAAGACTTCCATGCATTGCAGCAAACAGAGCACCTCCAAACACACCAGCTACGCCGATCATGTGGAAGGGATGCATCAATATATTGTGCTCAGCTTGGAAGACAAACATAAAATTAAATGTCCCTGAAATACCAAGAGGCATACCATCACTAAAACTCCCTTGACCGAATGGGTATACAAGAAAGACTGCGAAGGATGCAGCAACAGGTGCTGAATAAGCTACACATATCCACGGTCTCATTCCGAGCCGATAACTAAGTTCCCATTGTCGTCCCAAGTAAGCTGAGATACCGATGAGAAAGTGGAATACAATGAGTTGATATGGTCCTCCGTTATACAACCACTCGTCGAGGGTTGCAGCTTCCCAGATTGGGTAGAAGTGAAGACCGATTGCGTTAGATGAGGGAACGATTGCCCCTGAGATGATGTTGTTTCCATAGAGTAGAGATCCTGAGACAGGCTCACGAATACCATCTATGTCAACTGGTGGTGCAGCTATGAAAGCTATGATAAATGCTGTTGCAGCGGTTAATAGTGCAGGGATCATGAGAACACCAAACCACCCCAAGTAGAGGCGGTTGTTTGTGCTCGTAACCCAGTCACAGAAACGCTGCCAGTTGTCAAATGGTTTTGTTAGTGTGGCTGTAGTCATTTATAAAGTGTTTAAAATATACCGGGAATGATTTGCCCAGTGGTGATGTATGCGCCTAGAGCTGCGACAAAGCCAAGCATGGCTAGTTGTCCGTTTGTTCTTTCAGCTTGCTCTAGGATAAAGTCTGATTCTTTTTCGTTCATTAATCTTGGGGGTGTTTCTTTTGCAAAGATGTTTTGCTTACCGTATTCGGTGATTGTTGTCATTACATTAAGAGGTAGATTAATGGCGATGATGAAGGTTCAGGTCGCCACGAATATTTACCAGCTTGATGTAGATAGTGTACCTGCTGCACAGGTATCTTGATGTGGTGATAACTCAGTGGAAGTCTGTCCTACTGATACACCATTAACAGTTACTCTACCAGCTCCATTGCCACCAGATACTGTTAGTACATCGTTGTCTGTGTAACCAAGCCCTGCTGTTTGTACTGTAGCTCCAGTAATAGCACCAGAACCATCAACAGTTAAAGTAGCTTTAGCACCAGAACCATTACCACCTGTAAGAGTAGCTGTACCAGCAGAATAACCAGATCCAGCTGTGATACCATCAAAAGCTAACACCGCTTTTTCATCAGGGTAAGGTAGCTTATAAATAGGATCGTTCTGAGCACTGGTTACATAAAGTGTTGTGATCCCTGATATATTTTTAGGGTCATACATTGTGGCATTAGCCATAATTAATATCCTTTAGATTTGAATGTCATTTTTGCGGGTGATTTTTTAGTAGCTTTTTTAGCTGCTGCTTTCCCTGCTTTAGTGTAGGGATACTTTTTACCATTGACAGTTGGCATGATTAGAATTGTAAGTTAGATCGTTCTAATTTATCGTAAACATCTTGACGGTATGCTGGATCTCTATCGTAACGTGGATCAGACATAGCTCTAACTACTTCAGCTTGGCTACGGTATTGATCACCTTGTGCTTTAGCAGGTTTACCTGTTAGCAACTGTCCATCAACTCCTACACCATCATTGTACTTAGCAGCTAATGCTTGCACTGCAAAGTATGCAGCATCTGGATTACCAGACTCCATTACTTTATCGTAACGATCAATCTCTGCTTCATCAAAATTAGTTGATGCCCACTTAAGCATCTCATTATATTTCTTTTCTCCACCAACTGATTTCTGTAGATCAGTAGCTTGCTCAGCTGTTAGATCTGCAGTAGTCTCCTTAGCATTAGCACGATAGTCTAAGTATAACTGTGCTACATCACCGGGTTTGAGATCATTTAATTTATCTAGTATCTCATCCGAGTACTTTTCATTTTGTGATTCAGACCAGAGATCATCTAAGAAGGTGGAGTAATCAGGTTTTTCTTCTTCCTTTGTTTCTTTAACTTCTTCTTTAGCTTCCGTTTTTTCTTCTTTAACTGGAGCTTTCTCTTCCTTAGGTTCTCCAAGTTTTGATTGAAGTTCAATGTAAGCCTTTTCAAGAGCTTCCGCATCTTCAAATTTACCAGCTAGTTTTTTAGACTGCTCTTCTGCTAGTGCTTCACCAACTTTTAGTGAGTCTTGTTCTTCTGCACTGAACTCTCCTTCTTGAGGTTCAGTTGCATCATACGTTAGGGTTGCCATCTTGGGTGATTACTTTTAGATTACCTAGACCAACAGTTTCGACTTTAATACTACGTCCAATCTGTGGTTTGCCTACCTTCATACGAGGGGCGTATTTGTTTTCTTTAACTTTCTCTTCAAAGAGTTCTTTATCTTCTTTGCTGAGAGGTGGCGTTACTTTTTTAGTACGCTTAGCCTTCCGTGGGCGGGACGGGTTGACCTTCTCCACCTTGTTGTCCTCCTAATAGTGCGGGGTTTTTACTTGGGTCCATCATTGGTGATCCCATCTGAGCCTTAGCTAGATCAACTTGTTGTTCTTGTTGAATTGCTTGACCCTGTTCTTGTTTCACCTCTTGCATACCTCGTACAAGGTTGAGTATATCTATACCTTGTGCAACTGCAAGTCGTTTAATAACTTCCTCAGGGTTTATGTACTGCTGAGTAGCCTCTGGTCCCATGGTTTGTGAGATCATTGTAAGGAATTGTCCAAGACTCTCACGATCTTGACCTCTACCTAATGCATTAACACCTGCAACAATTGTAGGTTGTACAATACCTTTAGGTAACTTAGGAATATCACCAGTCTTTTGGAAAACACTTAGCTTTCTATTCAGGTATGGTACAAGGAATTCTGTAGTGAGCACACTGAAGAGTCCTCCGAGTTGCTGTTCTAATTCCATCTGTGTCATCCTGACTTCCTCTGCTGTAGTACGTTCTGATTGACGCACATTCAATATGAGGAATGCTTCTGATAATCTTTTCTCTAAGGTTTGCATCATCTGATATGCCGTAGCAAAATCAGCTTGCTTACCTACTTGTACTACACCTATGTCATCTGGTCTACCTTGAACGATAGCACCATTACCTGCAGCTGCAAGAGTCTGTGGTTTAGTAGTACTAGAAGGTGAGACAACAAACACTACCTTAGCAGCTGCTGCACTACCTTCGGTGATAGCTTGTGACAGAGCTTCAAGTGACTTAAGATCACCCATAAACTCTTCCACTCTACCACGTCCATAAGGTTCTCCGTCTAAAGTATTGAACCTTAGAGGTAACCATGGTGTTGTATCAATAGGTGCTTTACTCATGGACTTAGGTATAACTTTATCGTTTACCTCTTGGTGCCATAAGAATCTATTGTTATCACGTCTGACGTGTGTATATACATCCACGTCTTCACTGTCTTTCTCTCCATCTTGACCCGGTGCATTGGGCTGAGGGGTTAGCTCGCCTTCAAAATCGGGTAATAATTTTTTGCTAATTTTTTCTTTGGTAACAATTTCAATCACGTTACCGTTGCCATCTCTCTCTAAAACATAACGATGTAGAGGGAAAAGCTTTAACCCTTCTTTACCCATGAAGACGAGAGCGTTACCTGCTACTACCAAATGCTTGAGTGCTTGGTGTATGATAACACGATCATCTGATGCTGCGATAGCATCCATGATAGTTCTCTCTATCTTTGCAAAGGATAAATCTAATTCTGTTTTAACTTGAGGTTCTACTTCACCTAGCATACCATCGTTAACTTGTAACTTAAAGAAACTTGTGTTAACTGGTACAAGTGCGAGTTGTAGTTTAGCTGCTAGAGTAACCACTCCTTTAGCCCCAACCGATTGCCATGGTGTTGACAATGACTTAGCACTCTTATAGAAATCCTCTTCTCCACGAATTAGATAAGGTATTGTTAGCTTTGCTGCCTCTTCCGCTGTGTTTAGAAACTGTGAACGGTTGGATGATAAACTGTCATATCTAGTTTTAGCTGACATTATATATTAAGGGATTTAAGTTGTAATTGTCTGCCTAATTGTTTAGTACCTAGTGCTGATTCACCAGCCTTAAACTTCTTAGATCTCTTTAGTCTAACTCCTTCTGCTGATCCACCAACATCCATAGTTTGTGCGTTACGGATCATCATGTCTTGTAACGGTGCATCTATACCTGCAGCTGCATTATCGAATGCTGCTTTGGAAGTTCCGTATGAACTTGTATCTTTTACGTCTGATGTAAGTTCAGGTGTGTAGTCAACGTCTTCGTTGGTTACTACGATACCGTCATCTGTAGTATCATCATCTGTAGTATCATCATCTGTAGTATCATCATCATCTGTAATATCATCAACGACATCATCGACATCATCTTGATTGTAATCCTGAGTACCTGCTTTCAATAGACTCCATACATTAGACTCAGTTGTTGATGTTATGTTACCATCTTCATCGTATGTATGTTCAACACTTGGTAAGTAATCAGCTGAAGTCTTAGCTAATGTAGTAGGATCTGATACCCATTTATCTCCAGTAGCTTCACTAACAACTGTACCCATCTCTTGGTTAGCAAGCATCCTATGAATGTTAGTAGCTCCAACGTCATCAACGCCACCACCATAGTCACCCATAGATTGGGCTGCTGTTTGCATCTTAACTTTATCAGCAACTTCGGATGCACCTAAGTCACCTGCTGCCATCATGCGATAGACATCAGTTTCAGATGCGTCAGTAAAGATGTCATCAGCTGTACCTGCAACACCATCAGCTCCGTGAAGTGATGTGTCAGCCAAACGTTGAGCATCACTAGAGTGTAAACCTAGCTCAGCTGATAGTCTATTTCTAACTGAAGTTTCTTTCTGTTCGTTAGCATCTCCAGTGTGTTGTAGTATTCTATTGAAATCAGCTGAAGTATCACTAGCTCCATGGTGTTCAGTACCACCACTGGTCATCCAGTAATCTAGTCCAGCTTGGTCTGCATCTCTACCATAATTTTCATGGTAACCAGTACGGTATGTAGCTTCTTCACTAGAGACAAAAGATTTCGCTATGTCTTGTATACTCTGACCACTTTCAGTCCAGTAGTCTAAACCCTCTTGATCTGATGCCCTACCAAATCCTGTTTGATAAAGATCTTCTACTGAAATATTAGATGTATCTACATCACCAGCTACAATCTTCTCTAACCAACTCTTACCCATGGTGTCATCGGAACCACCCCATTTATCGCCTCTAGCTACAGCAGTATCTGATTCAGATAAGCCAGCTACGTTTTGAAAAAGCTCAACTTGTGAATCAGCTTGAAGATCAGGTAGACCAGCCATGACAGCATTAGTTGAGTCTGTACCAGCTGTTAAACCTTTAGCTTCAAGTAAAGCATTGACCATGTTATTACTGTCAGCTGTACCTGCTACTTCAGATAAAGGTTTGAAGTTATTGTTAGTAGTGTTGGCACTCATCAAGGCACCATAATTATATCTGTATGCCATTATGTACCTCCTTTGACTGGTGCTTCAGTTGGGAATGAAGCATCTTTACGTGGTTTTCCAGTTGATACTCTCTTACCTTTAGACGCATCCCATCTAGTACTCCGTGTATCAACACTAGAATCTGTCCAGACTGTATCATTTAAAGCCATGTAATGTCTAGTAGGTTTCTTAGGTTCACCAATGTTTCTAATTGTAATAGAAGGTGCTTGGATTTTAGGTGGTGCAGCAGTCATCTTAGCTGTGATACTTTCAGGTGAACCATACTCTTGTGGGTTGTAGTATGTTCTACCAAAATCTTTGTTACCTAAAGCGTTAGCCTCATCTGACTTCATAATGTTATGCTGTATCTGTTCAAATGACATACCTTTACCTACTTCACCCATCCAATGAGCTAAACCATCAGCATCAGGTGTACGATTTAAGTACTGTTTATACCAACCAGTAATGTCACCTTCGTTAGCAATCCTTACACCATCATTATTAAATGAAGGTGTTGGTGCATCACCCTTAACAATCTTAAGAGACTGTGGTGGTGCTGGGGGTAACCAAGTTTTAGATTCACCTGTTGGTTGACCAGTTAAATGGTTGTAGTATGTTGTAGTATTAGAACCAGCATCAAACTTTCTAGTTGGATAGTATTCAATCCAATCATCATCACCTTTTTTATTAGGAGTGACATTTTTCGCTGCCCAGTCTAATGCTTCTTGCTTCTCTTCTTCAGACCAATTGTTTATAATACCTTGAGCTGTACGAACTTCTTTAACAGTATCGTACTTATTCATATAATTATCTCCAAAGAATTCCGAGTGTTGTTCAACCATCGTCTTCCTTGCAGCATCATATAAATTATCATCATTATAACTAGCCCAATCTATCTTAGAATCTGCGGGATAGATCTCACTTGATGCCATGTGATTAAAGAACTGGTACGCACCTTCCCAATCAGCAGCACTGCCACCATCAGAGTCAGAGGTACGTCTAATATCTAGACCCCACTCTTCACTAGCTCTATCATCTTCACCCCATGGAAAGTTTTGTCTGTCTCCATGGTATGCGTTTTGATATTCTTTTATAACATCAATACGTTTTCTATCATCCAAGGCTTCCCATTCAGGTGTGTCGTATAGATCAGCAAGCTCTTGTAAACTACCGATACCTATCTTCTCCCATTCACCACCGTCTATGCTATCTAAAAGATCACTTGTACTTTTATGGTCTAGCCAATTGTAACCAGTCTCTGCATCGTAGCCATCATCAGGTGGTATCCATCTATTATATTTATCATAAGGCATCGCTTCTCACCTCTTCCATTCTATGGACAATCCACTCAACCACAGAGCGTTGTCCAGATCTGTACATAATTTTTTGCATTGAATCCTCTGGGTTTGGTGTGGTTGGTGGAAAGTTCTCCTCTAATTCTTCGAGGATGTATTTTATGTTGGGACCAGCGATGGCCTCAAGCATATTGTGGGAGGTTGACATTGTTGTGTTCAAAAAAGGCTGGCATTCTGGATGCTTTGGTAGCAGAAAGTTCTGGAGCCTTGCCTTCATACATTAAGCGATCGCTTGTATCTAGCCAGAATTTTTTGTCCAAATATTTATCGTAAGTATTTATACCTAGGGGTTCGAGTACCCAGTTAATGGTGGCCTTCCTAAGTTTATCCAAAGATTGACTAGGAGAAAAGCCCAACTCGTGACATACAAGGCTATTAGCGGCCACGTGTATTTGTTCGTCTCTGGAAATATCAGCTGATACCGTTCTGAGACCAGCATCACCAGAAAAGCGAAAGAAAGGCAATAAAACAAAGAATATAGCA
>Ga0310344_10000579_pt1 | contig 28542 bp, 26 predicted proteins | sample HC15DNA20200_MG_FD_203801 | JGI IMG/M metagenome (GOLD analysis project Ga0310344, IMG submission 203801) | Marine microbial communities from station ALOHA, North Pacific Subtropical Gyre - HC15-DNA-20-200_MG | ecosystem: Environmental > Aquatic > Marine > Oceanic | place: Pacific Ocean: North...
AGAGAAGCAGCAATTTCTCGAATATGATCGGGAGTAGTCCCACAGCACCCCCCAAGAATATTTACAAAGCCGCTGGAGGCGAACTCACTTAACAACTGGGCCATCTCCTGGGGAGATTGATCGTATTCCCCAAACGTATTCGGTAAACCAGCATTTGGATAACAACTGATATACGCATCTGCAAGGCGGGAAAGTTCCGATATATATGGCCGCATCTCACTTGCACCGAGAGCGCAGTTAATACCCACTGAAAATGGTTTAGCATGTTCAATAGAAGTCCAAAAGGATTCAATTGTTTGTCCTGAAAGTGTGCGCCCGCTACGGTCAGTTATCGTGACGGACAGCATAATCGGAAGCTCACAACCTTTTTCTTCAAACACCTCATGAATTGCAACAAGAGCAGCTTTGGCATTAAGAGTATCGAAAATGGTTTCGACCAAGAGCAAGTGACATCCACCATCGATCAGGCCTCTCACTTGCTCTGCGTATGACTCTCTTACAGCATCGAAAGTGATGGAACGAAAAGTCGGATCATTGACATCTGGTGAAATCGATAATGGCTTACTGGTAGGTCCGAGTGCTCCAGCTACAAAACGTGGTTGGTTTGGTGTATGAGTGGTAATTTCTTGTGCAACTGCAACTGCTATTTTTGTGGCCGCAAGATTAAGCTCGTAAACAATTGGTTCTAGCCCATAATCAGATTGGACAACACGAGTACCATTAAAGGTGTTCGTTTCAATAACATCGGCACCCGCTGAAAGATAGTCTCTATGAATATTGGCTAATAGTTCAGGCTGGGTCAGAGCAAGTAAATCATTGTTTCCCTTCAGATCGATTGGATGATCTGAAAATCTCTCACCTCTGAAATCATTCTCCGACAATCCATGGCGTTGAATCATCGTGCCCATTGCACCATCAAGAATCAAAATTCGATTGGAAAGCTCTTTACAAAGAAGATCTCGAACGGACGCCGAAGCTCTGTCTGAAGAAGTTTCTTTTCCCATTGTGATTTTTGATTCAGGGCTTAATCAGCGTTAAACGATATTTCTTCTAAGCAGTGTCAATAAATGATGTCTACAGGAAGTGCACGTAAACAGCCAACTTAACCGATGTAAAGAATGCGCCACACTCTCCCGCCACTATCATCAGTAACATAGATAGATCCGTCTGGTCCTTGTGCTATTCCAGCCGGGCGATGCAAAGCATCGCGAGGACTAACTAAGGGGGACACCCCGGAAAATCCATCGGCAAATGATTCCCATTCACCTGTAAATTCACCGGCTACTTTTGGCGCAAACACGATCTTATACCCACGTTGTTCCAAAGGCGCGCGATTCCACGAACCATGAAACACAACAAATACACCTTCTCGATAACGTGCTGGAAAATGATCGCCTGTGTAAAACAATAAATCATTCGGACCCCAATGACCCGGGAAAGCAATTAACGGAGTTTTATATTGTCCACACTGTCCAACACTATCGCCGTCACCACCGTACTCAGGAGCTAATATTCTTTGATTCCTAAAATGATCGTAATAACAATATGGCCAACCAAAATTATCGCTATCGTTTAACAAGAATAATTCTTCAGAAGGAAGTTCCGCACTTTCTTCGGCGCTAAAATAGCTTCCAAAAAGCGTTGAAAGGCTGTCGCGCCCATGTTGTACCGCGTAGAGCCCCTGACTTTCTGAATCCCATGCAATACCGACAATGTTTCGAATACCCTTAACATATTGATATCCATCGTTGACTTGTCTCTGACCAATCTGGTCAGCATCAAACCGCCAAATACTCGCCTGCCGCTCCAATTGCGGACAAGGATCTAGACCAACAGAACCCGCTGTACGCGCTTGCTGCATACAAGCATTAGAAGGAGCACCGACATTGACAAATAAATTACCTCCATCGTCGAAAGCGAAGGCTTTATCAGCATGGCCTCGCTGTTCAGGGAATTCGGAAATTATTAATTCCGGTTGTCCGGCTGGAAGTAACTGTCCTGGTGCCAGCCTATACCGATATATTTCGGTAGAGGTTGAGACATATAGGTACTCATTTCTCAGCTCAAGTCCTGTTCCAAATTTTTCATCAAATCCCTCAATAATGTCAGCGCGGCCATCACCATTGGTATCTCTAAGCGCCAGAATGCCGTAATCTTCGGTTTCGCCTCTCCCACGGCCTCTGACTCTGTGATTACGAACATAAATATCCCCTGAGTCAGAAACGTCAATATGTCTTGGACGCCCAATTTCATCTGCAACTATAAAAGCACAGAAACCTTCTGAAAGAATTAATCCCCCATTATCAGGATCACATGCAGGTATATTTTTGTTTTCTAATGGCTCACCAATAGCAACAGATGCTGCACAGGTGACGAGAAAAACTATTAAAAAAATCCCGAGGCGCAATCGTTTATATCTCACGTGGTTTGCTTGGATTGCCCACGGGCCGACCATGACGAAAAAGCTAACCAACCCAAAGGCAAAATTACGAGCAGATAAGTAAAATATTGGCCGTACTGGCCATCGGGCCCATACGGTTCAGTGGCCCAATGCAATGGCTCACTATACGGAAAAATATTGGCTTCGGTAAGTTCGTGAAAGCCATAAATAACAAGCTGGACAACGAAAACACAAAGAAAAACTGCCGTAACTTGGAAAAACTTTCCTAAGTTAACTCGATGCCCAAATTTCGCCCATAATAAAGCAACAACGGCCGCACAAATAACACCTAATACTGCCCCCGTTATAAGAGATACGGACTGCACTTGGAAAAGTAACGCGTTCATCATGAGGGCTGTCTCCATCCCTTCACGAGTGATCATTAATAACGTAAATCCGAAAACTCCTAAGAACGCTCCAGTGCCCGCCTTTAATGTCGACGCTTCTAATTTTCCTTCAATTTCTTGTTTGATTCTTCGACCCGCACGCCACATGTGTACAATCATAGACGCAACTAACGCAGCCGCCACTAACGCAAGGATGCCTTCCCAAAGCGCCTGATTAGAAGCCCTGGCAAACGCAACACCCGCAGCAATACTTAAAACTATCGAACCAGCAATGCCCCAGTGAATAGCAGGAATAAGGTGATGATTTCCTGTTTTTCTGAGGTAAGACAAACTTATCGCAATAATAAGAAAAGCCTCGAGACCCTCGCGCAGCGTAATAACAAATGACTGAAGCATGTCAAAAATCCTATTCCTTCACAAAACCTATCTTAATGAGCAATCACATCAAGATACAAAATTCAACTCCGATTACTTGTGGATGTTATCTCCGACCAGATTAGTCCGTCAATAAATCCATATAAACATCCTCCAGATCGACCAATTACCGCTTCCCCTGTTAACGTTCTTTGTTGCCCAATCGAATCCAAATATTGCACCCAACAGACGAGATTGTTAAGCTCGATTGATGCGCAACAGTCATGTGGCAATAATAATTATCTCCACGTTACTATTTCTCCATACGCTCCCCTTAAATGGTCAAGAACCGTCATCTCCTCTGTTTCGAAGTGGAACAGAGTTAGTTGATTTATATGTCACTGTAACTGACCGCAATGGTCGCTTAGTTCCCAGTCTAACAAAAGACGATTTTTTAATTCTTGACAATGCACAACAACAGGAAATTGTTCTTTTTGACAATTCTGTCCGCCCCATTACGGTCGTCGTTATGCTGGACACTAGCATCAGCACCACGAACGTAATGGATTTGATCATGGGCGGTGCTGAACAATTTTTAATAAGGATGCTTCCAGGCGATACAGCACGTGTGGGAGCGTTCAATGACAAAATAGAAATCTCACCAAATTCGTTTATCGGCGACCGCGATGAACTCATCGATGAACTCGACAAGCTTGATTTCGGAAACGATACGAGACTATTTGACGCAATCCAAGAAAGTCTTGATGCCCTTGGCAAAATCAGCACTCGGAAAGTTATTCTGGTGCTAACGGATGGACAGGACAGCGCGAGCACGAGTAAATGGAAAAACGTCTTGAATCAGGCTATTGCGGAAGAAGTAATGATTTATGCAATTGGCCTTGAAGTTGAATATTTTGATGGGCTCCGTAACAGAAAAACACGCCCTGACCGCCGACTGAAACAGTTAGCTGAAGAAACAGGGGGCGGCTACTTCGAACTCCGGGCTACAGATGAACTTGGTTCTACATTCACGCGCGTGTCTCAAGAATTACATAGCCAGTATGTGCTTGGATTTTCTCCGCCTGTGATGGATGGAAAAGCGCATTCTGTCGAGATCCGTCTTCTCGATAAAAATATGAAAGCCCGAGCTCGCCGCAGTTATATTGCCGAAAGAAACAATTTAACTGATTCACCCTAAAAGCATTCTTATCTTCTTAAACCTACATGTACTCTAAAAGAATCGATCTTGCGTTTACTACAATGTTGGAGGCTCACGGGCTTCGTAGAGGGAAATCAGGTAAAGGTTTTCAAGCGACACACGTAACATCAGTTGCCATGATTGTTGCAGATTATGGTTTTGACGAAGATACGATTATTGCTGCTCTGCTGCACGACACCTTGGAAGACACGGACCTGGCTTCCAGCGTCATTAAGTCATTGTTTGGAAAGAACGTTTTGGCCACAGTGCAGGACGTTTCAGAACCCTCAAAATCCCGCGAATGGCGCCAGAGAAAAGAAGTTTATATTGAACAACTACGTACAACACCTCGTAATGCGGCATGGGCGGTGGCTTCCGCAGACAAGATTCACAATCTTTCAAGAATGTCTGATGGATTACGAAATGACGGGGAAAATTTCTTTAACTTTTTTAGTGCTTCATTAAAAGAAATGGTGTGGTATCAGAAACAGGTGTTAGACACATTAAGTCGCTCTTGGAACCATCGTATTTTGGAAGAACATGCGCACCAAGCAAACGTATTTTTTGAATTGGTTGATTACATAGATGCAAAAAAACGTTAATACAAATGAAATTTTGATACTCGCCAAAATCATGCTTCACCGAAAAGCGCTTCAGACCATAATGAAATTTTCCAGAACAAGGTATAAATAAAAGGAAGCCGGAATAAGAACCGCTAAACACAATTAACCTACCGACTAACAATAAAATCAAGTGGAGGGCATAAAATTACTGTTCTAACTGTTTTTTACAATCTAAATTTAATGTTAGAAAGCATTGAAACGCATTTAATGATTGCTTAATGGCTTTTAGAAACATATTAAGAAACCAAAAAAGCGTTTGGTAGCGGTACGGGGAATCGAACCCCGGTCTCGTGGATGAGAACCACGTATCCTAACCCCTAGACGATACCGCCATCTAGTTAGAACGGCTTCCAATTCTATATCATAGGCAAGTGCGTCGTTTTCTATTCAGACTTATCTTAGTGCTGGTGTTAGGGTCAGGTGTCGGATTCTACGTTTCAAACACTAGATCTGAAACTTTTTCGCTTAATATTCTTCAGCCAACAAAGTTTCTGGGACAAACCACAGAATTTGTTGCGACTATACAAGCCCCAAACACTGATTTCATAAAACTTGAAGCGCTCATTGAACAGGAAGGAGTGTCGACTCTTCTCTTTTCTCTCGAACAACCGGGTTCGTCTAGATTTGAGCAAGTCAGTGAAGATAAGATCCGGGTAAACCATACGTTTAATCACACCGCATATCCAACACTACACACTGGCCCAGGAACAATCTCACTTGCAGCAAGTATTCCTACGTTCTTCGGACTTCGTGAACGAACTGCCGAAATCAGAACTGATATCGAAATTCGATTTGAACCGCCTGAAGTAACTGTACTTTCACAATTTCATCACGTAAACCACGGTGGTGCGGAGTTTATTCTGTACCAAGTATCGCCCGTTGATAGTTTTTCTGGTGTTATTGTAGGAAATCAAGAATATCGGGGTTATTCGGTGCCAGAAAATATCAACTCCCCAGATACAGGTCTTCGAGCTGCTTACTTTGCACTACTGGCCGAACAAGATTTCAATACACCATTAAATATATTCGCTCGAGATCCGGCCGGCAACGAAACTCGTATTACTTTCAACCACAGACGATTCCCTCGTAACTTCCGTCGTTCTCAGATTCAAGTTGATAACGTATTCCTAAGAAGGGTAATACCAGAAATGATCGAGCGGGTTCCAGATTTGGCTGACGAAGACTCTGACGTCTCCAACAAAGATTTACTGGACCTATACCTTTTTATAAACGGCGAACTCCGTCGTCGTAACCGAGCTACCCTCGTAACACTTGCGGACAAAACAGCGCCTTGGATGTCATGGGAGGATGGTTTTCGTCAATTAATAAATTCCCAAGTGGAATCAGGGTTTGCAGATCATCGAACATACCTTTATCAGGGGAACGAAATAGATCAACAAATACATCTAGGCTTTGATTTAGCCTCAACAGCAAATGCCCCTATACAAGCTGCAAACAGGGGCAGGGTCGTGTATGCAGATTATTTAGGAATTTTTGGGAATTGTGTCGTTATTGATCATGGCATGGGGTTGCAAACTTTGTACGCTCATCTTTCGTCTATTAATGTGCAAAATGGTGACATTGTAATGAAAGATCAGGCGATTGGTCGAAGCGGTCAAACTGGCCTTGCAGGAGGAGATCATTTGCATTACGCGACCCTGCTAGCAGGACGTCCGGTGTCGCCCATAGAATGGTGGGATGAGCACTGGATCGAGGACAGAGTTTTTAGAAAAATAAGAGCATTAGAAATGGCTCTTCCATAGCCTGGAACCCCACCCATGTGGTAACCTTATCCTTTTAAGATCGTATGAGTAGAGGCCTATAAGAAAGTGCAGATCCTCGGGTACTCTAAATCCAAAATTTTGCGTTAGGAGAATTTTTAATGTTGCATCGAACATTCTGGGCGTTTGTCTCAATTATCGTACTCGCAGCCAGCGCATGTGGCGGTGGCGGCTCAGAAACAGCTTCAGAGTCTGCGGCTCCCGCTCCACCACCAGCCGCGGCTGTTGATCCTGCATCTGCTGGTTCAATTATGGGAATGATTTCCTTGGAAGGTACTCCCCCAGCCGCTGAGCAAATACGTATGAATTCTGATCCAGACTGCGTAGCCGCTGCCACCGAAACCGAAACTGAATACTACGTTGTCGGTGACTCAGGCACTCTTGGTAACGTTTTTGTTTATGTAAAGGAAGGCCTAGAAGGTCGAACCTTTCCACCCGCCACTGAAACACTGACTCTGGACCAAAAAGGTTGCCGATACACTCCTCACGTCTTTGGAATTCGTGTTGGGCAAACACTGGAAATCGTTAATAGTGATCCAACCTTACACAACATTCATGCCACCCCTGCAAATAATGACGAATTTAACACCGGTCAGCCTATTCAAGGCATGCGATTCGAACGGGAATTTGAAACTGCCGAAGTCATGGTTCCATTTAAATGTGACGTACACGGCTGGATGAATGCTCATGTGGGCGTTCTGGATCACCCATTTTTCGCAACGACCGCGGCAGACGGTAAATTCGACATCAGCGCTTTGCCGCCGGGTGATTACGTGCTAGAGGCATGGCACGAAATGTTGGGCACGCAGACTCAAAATGTAACGGTGGGTGAAGGAGCAACCGCGGAAGTTAGTTTCACATTCACTGTCGGCTAACAATCTTTAATTTGGTTGGCAATTAACGCGAACGGGGTTCGGAGAAGATCCCCGTTCGCAATCCTTCCTTACTAACCCATCGCGGCCACTATAGAATCATTACTAATCAATGTCTTGGCTGCATTACTACAACAGAGCACTTGCAATAGCCACACTTGGCTTGATCGCGGTCGGAGGACTCGTGACCAGCACAGATTCTGGACTGGCTGTACCGGATTGGCCGAACACTTATGGCTACTTCATGTTTTCATTTCCATTATCAAAAATGGTTGGAGGCATTCTCTACGAGCATGGACATCGGCTTATTGCTAGCATCGTCGGCCTGCTAACAATTGGACTGGCCCTCTGGATTTCAAGAATTGACAACAGGAAATGGGTGCGCCAGTTAGGATGGTTCGCCCTGACCGCCGTGATTATTCAGGGATTACTGGGTGGAATCACTGTCTTGTATTTCTTGCCACCAATAATATCAATCAGTCACGCAGGCCTTGCACAAATATTTTTTGCAACGATTGTCAGCCTTGCCACCTTTACATCTAAAGGCTGGTTAACCAGCTACGACCGAGAACAAAGAGACGAACATGCAATTTTTTCGGATCAAATCCTTGCGAAACTAACTTTCATTCTTCCATGTGTTACCTATTTACAAATTATCCTTGGCGCCACTATGCGTCACTTGGGAGCTGGTCTCGCAATACCTGATTTTCCTCTTGCGTTCGGAAAAATAATTCCGCCCTTCTGGGATTTATCCATTGCCATTCATTTTAGTCATAGAGTTGGTGCAGTTCTTGTCATCTTTCTCACACTCGCCACCGCGGGACACATACTAAAGCACCATATGCAGAGAAAAGAATTAACTCGCCCAGCATTTCTATTGATCATAGTCGTTATTGCCCAGTTTACATTGGGAGCCTTGACCGTAATTAGTGAAAGAGCTGTTTCTTTTAACACAGCTCACGTCGCAACTGGCGCGATTTTGTTCGCAAGTACGATTGTCCTCTACCTGCGTGTTCATCGTTTCATTTTTGATAATCAGTCGGACAAGTTTGTCCTGACTACTGAAGGACCAGTGGTGCTAACGTCCGGCAATCCATCCGGAGCTAGCTCATGAAAGTTGCCGCCACTGCTCTTCTTGGAGGTCGCCAAGCGAAGCTTTTTGACCTTTTAGCTCTAACGAAACCGAGGCTTAATTCACTGGTAGTGATTACAGCAGGCATTAGCTACTATCTAGGACTAACAGCTCCCATGGATGCAAGTGGACTCTTGCACACTATTATCGGAACTTCCTTGGTTGCTGGAGGAGCCTCGGCACTCAATCAGGTGGCCGAGAGCGATTTGGATGAGACCATGTTGAGAACTCGAGAAAGACCGATTCCTTCTGGGCGTATCGAACCTCGCGATGCACGTGTTTTCGGTTTAGCACTGGCGGCTGTGGGTCTATCTCAACTATTCTATTTTACCAATTTTATTGCGGGTTTAGTCGCGCTGACAACAGTCGCAAGTTATGTCCTTTTATATACACCCCTCAAACGCACTACACCATGGTCAACCTTTATTGGAGCCTTTCCAGGCGGCCTTCCTGCCGTGCTCGGCTGGACAGCTGCGAGAGGAACAGTTACTTTTGAGGCGCTAATATTATTTGCAATCGTTTTCTTCTGGCAGCTTCCGCATTTTCATGCACTTTCATGGGTATATCGAGAAGATTTTGTCCGGGCAAAACTACCTGTCTTAGCAGTAATCGATCCGACTGGAAAGAGAACTGGTACTCATTCACTTATTTGGACCGTTGTTCTAATTCCCATTAGCCTGCTACCCCTTTTGATAAATCTAGGAGGGTTTTATTATCTAGTCTTTGCAACAATACTCAATGTGATGTTTTTGGTACCTGCGGTTCGTTTCGCATTACAACGCACTACCGCCAGAGCCCGATTGCTATTTCACACGTCACTGATTTATTTACCATGTTTATGGATCTTACTGGTTACGGAACGTGCCTTTAAATAACGATGCTCTCACCGTTAGCGGTCTAAGCCATGACTATGGTGACCGGCGCGCCTTGTCCGATGTTAGTTTCACTGTGGAACAAGGGACACAATTTGCTCTCCTTGGACCCAACGGAAGCGGCAAGACGACCTTGTTCAAGATAATTTCCACGTTGCTCCCGACTCGTCCTGAAAAGGTGCACATCTTTGGCAATGACGTGACGAATGCATCTTCAGAGATAAGACACCTAATCGGTGTAGTGTTTCAGTCGCCATCTTTAGACCAGCACCTAACAGTTCGTGAAAATCTTTTGTGTCACGGACATTTGTACAGGCTACGAGGCGAAGACTTAGGGTCTCGTGTTGATCAGGCGCTCGATTTAGTAGACTTAAGAAATCGATCTGCCGATCGTGTGCACACACTATCCGGTGGACTCCAAAGAAGAGTTGAGTTGGCGAAAGCATGGTTACCAACCCCCCCGGTTCTTATCCTAGATGAACCAAGCACCGGACTCGATCCAGGAGCAAGAAGAGATTTCTGGAGCCACATCGGTAGACTTCGGTCAGAAAAAGGAACGAGCATCATATTGACAACTCACTTACTTGATGAAGCAACTATGGCGGACCGCGTCTGTATCCTCAATAACGGAACGATTGTTGCGCTAGGTTCCCCAAAAGATTTGGTTGCGGAAATCGGGGGCGACGTCCTTCTTATTTACACTAAGAATCTGTCCCTTTTAGCAGAAGCAATCCGTAAAGCGTTTAATCAAGAAGTTGCCGTGCTTAATAATTGCCTCCGTATTGAACGACCAGAAGGACACGCTTTTATATCAAAACTAGTTGATAAATTTCCTGAGGAGATCGAGTCTGTTACCTTTGGAAAACCGACCCTTGAGGATGTATTTTTACATCATACTGGGAAACCTTGGATTTAATTGGAATCACTATGCTTCGTGCGACTTTAGCACTTTGGAAGAGGGACATCGTCAGATTCTGTCGACAACGATCACGTATTGTTGGCGCTCTCGGAACGCCTATTGTTTTTTGGGCACTTCTTGGTTCTGGACTAGGAAGCTCATTCCAAGTTGGACCGTCTATCACTCCAGTGGGGGGATATCTCGAATACTTCTTCCCCGGGACACTCGCACTAATTGTGCTATTTACAGCAATTTTTTCGACAATTTCAGTCATTGAAGATCGTCATGAAGGATTTCTTCAGGGCGTCTTGGTAGCACCACTTCCACGTTCAACAATTGTTCTTGGAAAAATACTCGGAGGAACAACGTTAGCGGTTATGCAAGCCACACTGTTCCTGATACTTGCCCCCTTCGCAAATACTCAAATCAGCTTAATAACATTACCCATCATGTGGATAGTCTTAACAGCCTTGGCATTTGCTTTAACTGGCCTTGGATTTGTTTTAGCCTGGACACTTGATTCGACGCAAGGATTTCACGCCGTTATGAATGTGATTCTGTTTCCGATGTGGTTACTTTCCGGAGCAGTTTTTCCTGAAGCAGGAGCATCAGGCTGGGTACAAGTAGTCATGTTCCTTAATCCGATGACCTATGGCGTCTCAGCGATACGATCAGTACTTACGGTTGAAGACTTTTCGATGCTAGCCACTGAAGTTATTAGCTCACTAACCGTTATTGTTCTATTTGGCATTGCCACGTTAGCCGCTAGTACAATAAGTGTAAAATCTCGACATATTTGAAATAATGAATTTAGCAAACCTCCCTACTGTTAACGCGATACTAAATTCCATAGCTGGAGTTTTATTGGTAGTTGGGTATATCTGCATTCGCCAACACCGTGAGCAAGCTCATCGGTGGTGCATGCTCGCCGCCTTTGGAACATCAGTTTTATTTCTAATTTCTTATCTGGTTTACCATTTTAACGTCGGTTCTGTTGCATTTACTGGAACAGGCGTGATTAGACCAATCTATTTCACAATCCTTATCAGCCACATCATCTTGGCCATCGTGATCGTTCCGATGGCTATTGTCACTCTCATACATGGCCTTCGAGAGCGTTTCGACAAACACAGGACTATTGCTAAATGGACGCTACCTCTGTGGCTTTACGTGTCAGTTACTGGAGTAATCGTGTATGTAATGTTGTACCAGCTGTAAAATACTAGGCTAGAGAAAATGTCTAAGCACTTACCAATTCTTACTTGTGTCGTTCTAGGTTTCTTAGCACCAGTTTCTGTGGGCGCACAGTCGGCTTTAGTAACAGGTCGTGTGAAGGCGGCGGACAATACACCAATCGAAGGCGCACAAGTAACGGGAGTACGCACTCAAGGAGGAAGAACTGTCACGGAACAGACCGATGCCTCCGGTCGATTTGCCGTTATTGGATTGTATAGAGGACAGTGGATCTTCACAGTCGAAAAACTTGGTTATGACTTCTCACAAGGTATCGTAAACCTTGGACGCACAGGACGAACAGAAATAGACTTTACTCTCACGATTAATCCCTTTAACCCTCCAGTTCCTGAAAACGGGCGATTAGCAGGAATCCAGGCGTCGAAAATTCAGCAAGACCTAGCCGAGGCTCATTTACGGTTCGACGAAGGAGACTTTGATGGAGCGATAAAGTCCTACACGGCAATACTTGAGCGTGTGCCATCTTTAACTGCACTTTATCTGGAAATAGGACACGCCTATGCTGAAAAACAGGACTTCCGCAAAGCACAAGAGGCATATGAGTCCGTCCCACTTCACACCACAGCAGCTGAAGAAGCGGCAACGGCAATTCAGTCGCTTAAATAACTGTCCATCGTAAAAGACTTAACTAAAAACACTGAGAATGCCACCAATCAGATATACTGATTGGAATCTAAAAAGAACTCGGTGTGGATTTTTCTTATTATGCCCGAGTGTATGAGGAGTATTGCCATGTCCCGTTTTAATAGCGTATTTCGTTATCTTTTTGTTCTTGTTCTCCTTTTCGGTCTCGTAACTCCTGTATTTTCGCAGGCTGGCCGCGTCAGCGGACGAGTCGTAGATGAAAATGACGAGCCAATTGCAGGAGCCAAAATAGTCGCAGAAAAACCAGACGCTAACCCGCCAATCCGTGAAACAACTACCGGCGATGATGGCCGTTTTTCTCTTATCGGCTTCGCGAGTGGTCAGTGGAGAGTAACAGCTTCTGCCGAAGGTTATAACGAAGATTTTGGTTCTATCACAGTTACACAGTCATCCGCGCCGCCGGCTAACTTTACCTTATCAAAAATCCGTCACGCTCTTGTCCAAGCTCTTGGAGAAGAGGCAATGGAAGGATTGGATCCTGATCAGATAGAGGCTGACCTTGAAGCTGCCGACGCTTTTTTTAATAGCCAGGACTGGGATAGCGCAATAAGCGGGTATGAGAGCCTCTTGACCCAGCTTCCACAGTTAACAAATTTGTACTCAAACATAGGTCAAGCACATCGCGCTGCAGGTGATTATGAGAAAGCTCTAGCTGCTTTCGAAAATCGACTCGCCGAAGAACCGAACAATGAAAACGTTAAAGCCGACATTGCACGTACCAGATTAGCAATGGGTGACCTAGACGCGGCCTCTGAACTTGAAGCAACAGCCTCAGGCCTTGATGCTTCTAAAGAAGATCTTTACAACCTTGGCGAACTAGAATTTGCAAAAGGTGCTGTCGATACAGCTGCGGGTTGGTACGAAAAAGCTTCCATGGTCGATCCAAATTGGGCCAAGCCTGTCTTTAAATTAGCTCTTGTTGCCTTGAACAAGGGAGACATGGAAACTGCAAAGCAACACTTCCAAAAGGTCGTCGATTTAGACCCAAATTCCGAAGAAGGTGCTCAAGCGTCGGCCACGCTTGCAGCACTTCCATAAAATTCTATTTTAATAAATAAATTCATTAGGAGGGGTGAGGCTTAGCCTCACCCCTTTTTTTTGCAAAGTGACAACATGACACAGATAACATTGTGGGACATTAGAAAATGAATACTATTCATTCGGCGACAGTCCTAGGCGCCGGCACAATGGGTGCGCAGATTGCGGCACACCTTGCGAACGCAGGACTTTCAGTCTTGTTGCTAGATCTTGATAAGGAAACGGCAATTTCAGGGCTCCAGCGTGCCAAAAAAACAAAACCAGATCCGTTCTTTACGAATGAAACCGCCAGACTAATTACTCTTGGTGGATTTTCCACAGACATACATAAAGTGTCTAACAGTGACTGGATTATTGAGGCGGTTTCAGAACAATTAGATATTAAACAAAAGTTATTGGCACAAATTGAACCATTACGCTCTGCAAGGGCTATTGTGAGTTCAAATACTTCAGGCATCCCACTGACAAAAATTGCTGAAGGTAGATCCACAGAGTTCAAACAACACTGGCTCGGGACGCACTTTTTCAATCCTCCTCGTTATCTTTCATTACTTGAAATTATTCCTACGAAAGACACAAGCACTTCGACGATAACAGCGATCAGAGACTTTGCCGATTATGCACTTGGAAAAGGTGTAGTGATCACAAAAGACACACCTGGCTTTATTGCAAATCGTATTGGGATTTACAGTGCTCTTCGAGTAATTGAACAACTGGCGTCTGGACCGTTTACGGTTGAGGATATCGATACCATGACTGGGCCTCTGATCGGACGACCTAAGAGTGCAACATTCAGAACTATAGACCTTACCGGCATCGATATTTTGTCTGCAGTCGCACAAGATCTTTCAAGTCGGATCAATCACACGAACCATCAGAATCAATTTGTAGTCCCATCAGTTGTAACAGATTTGCTTCAAAGAGGATGGCTAGGAGAAAAAACTGCTCAGGGATTTTATCAAAAAATTAGAGCTCCAGAAGGAACCCGGATAGACACGTTGGATCCAGAGACAATGACTTACCGTAAACACCGCAGACCAGATATTTCATTACTTAAACAGGTATCAGAAATAGACGACGTTCGTGAGCGCATCCGCACATTGCTTTTTTCAGAAGATGAGATTGGTAATTTTACGCGAGAAACTCTCGGAAAAACTCTTCTTTATACAGCGGAAATTTCGAAAGAAATTGCATCTTCGACAGCGGACATCGATCGTGCGATGCGGTGGGGATATGGATGGGAACTTGGGCCATTCGAAATATGGGAAACCCTTGGCACAAAAAACGTTCTTGAAGCCTGCCAAAGTGACAGGTCTTCCATTTCTATAAAACAACTAGCGTTTGAACCAAACACTCCTCCCAACGGCACCAGTATTCTTTCAACAACAAAGTCTGTAAATGGAATCGTTAAAACAAACTCTAGTGCGAGCCTAATAGATATTGGCGACGGTGTTTTGGCCCTCGAATTTCATTCAAAAATGAACACGATCGGGGCGGATACAATTAGCATGCTTCAACTGGGAATAAATGAAGCGGAAACAAATTTTAAGGCACTACTCATTGGCAACGAGGCTCCAAATTTTTCAGCAGGTGCAAATCTGCTTTTGGTTCTTTTAGAGGCACAAGAAGAAAACTGGGACGAAATTGATCTAATGGTACGAGCCTTTCAAAGCGCTGTCACTAATTTGAGACAATCCTCTGTTCCCGTTGTCATAGCACCGGCTGGACTCACTCTTGGTGGTGGATGTGAAATTTGTCTGCATGGTCACAGAATTCAGGCTGCGGCGGAAACTTACATAGGCTTAGTTGAAACAGGCGCTGGACTAATTCCTGCCGGCGGTGGAACCAAGGAACTATTGTACAGAACTATGGACAATAAATTTTTTGGTGCGACAGCTCTACTCCCACCTGTTCAACACGTGTTCGAATTGATAGGGTTCGGCACAATTTCGACGAGTGGGCCTCATGCTTTACAACTAGGATTTCTTAGCGAAACAGATGATATTACGATGAACAAAGATAGATTGCTTTATGACGCTAAGACTGTTGCACTTGCAATGTCGACAAAAAGATATCAATCCCAAGCAGTTAGACAAGAGATTCTTGTTGGGGGAGAAGGAATACAAGCTTCGTTAGAACTGGGCATACATCTCGCTTGGAGAGGACAGCGTATCAGCGATCACGATGCTCTAATCGGTCGGAAACTCGCTCACGTGCTAAGCGGTGGAAATCTTCCACACGCTCGAAAGGTTTCAGAACAACATCTTCTCGATTTAGAAAGAGAGGCATTTCTCAGTCTCTGTGGTGAAACTAAAACACAAGCACGAATGTCACATATCTTAAAAACTGGAAAACCGTTGCGGAACTAGTTCAAACTTTCAATCAGAATAGCAACAAAGAATATCCATAAAGATCAGGAGTTCTTGGAGAGCATGCCTTATAGTCAAGGACCAGCAGGACAATTAGAATTTGTAATTGACAACGCGGAAACGAATCCGTCAGATCCCGATTACAAACCACGAGGCACTGTAGTGTTTGCACATCCTCATCCGTTACATGGCGGGAATATGCACAATAAGGTCGTCTACAAAAGTGCAAAGGCACTTTCGGAAATCGGTTTTACAGTAATCCGCTTCAATTTTAGAGGTGTCGGTTCAAGTAACGGCACCTTTGATAATGGCGTAGGGGAAATGGATGATTATCGTGCCATGCTTGATCTAGCTCAAACAAAATATCCAAATATTCCACTTTTTTCTGCAGGTTATTCCTTCGGTGCATGGATTGCGTTACACACCGGCGCCACGGACTCCCGCGTTTATGGCTTGCTTGGCATCGCTCCTGCAATCGACAAAGACATGTCGTTGGTCAAGAAAACTTCTAAGCCAATATTCCTCGTACATGGCGAAGAAGATCAGTTGTTTACAATCAAACAAATGTGGAAATTTTACAGTTCACTCTCCGAACCAAAAGACCTTGTCATCATAGATTCTGCAGACCACCTCTTCGATGGAAAAACACAAGAAGTAAGTGATGCAGTCAGGGACCTATGGGAGGATTTTGAAGTATGAATGCGTCCTTTATCGTTTCCGCAGTTCGAACTCCCACAGGGAAAGCACCTAAGGGTTCTCTTTCAACGACGCGTCCAGATGAATTAGCGGCAACGTCTATTCGTGAGGTGCTGAACCGTGCTAATGAGATCGCTCCGGATGAAATTGATGATGTTATCTTGGGCTGTGCGATGCCAGAAGCCGAACAGGGGCTAAATGTCGCCCGCATCGCAAGTTTACGGGCCGGACTCCCCGTCGAATCCTCAGCGGTCACTGTAAATAGATTCTGTTCATCCGGCCTTCAGGCAATTGCCTTTGCTGCAGAACGTATCATTTGTGGTTCAGCAAATATCATAATCGCCGGTGGCACGGAATCTATGAGTCTTATTCCGATGGGCGGCAACAAAATCACACCAAATCCCAGTCTTATTAAAGAGTACCCTGACGTCTATCTGAATACCGGATTAGTCGCAGAAAATCATGCAGTACAATCAAATATTTCCCGCGAAGAACAAGATCAATTTGCACTACAAAGTCACAAGAAAGCCATCGCGGCTATAGATTTAGGTTACTTCGAAGATGAAACTGTGCCCATTAATATTCGAGTGGCTTCAAAAAATAATCGCGCCCAAAATACTCCTATTGTTGAAGAGCAAATTATACGCGCAGATGAAGGTCCGAGAAGTGACACCTCCTTGGAGGCACTAGCCGCTCTTCGTCCAGTATTTCGATCTGGTGGCACTGTAACGGCTGGAAATTCATCACAAACAAGTGATGGCGCTGCTGCCCTTCTAGTAATGTCAGAGACTCAAGTGCGTTCAAAAGGTGTGATTCCCATGGCACGGTTTGTCACGTTTACTACTGCCGGTGTAAAACCTGAATTATTTGGACTTGGACCAGTCCCTGCAATGAAAAAAGCCTTAAAAATTTCAGGATTGACAATGAATGATATCGATTTGGTAGAGTTCAACGAAGCCTTTGCAGCACAAATTCTTACGTGCCTCAAGGAAATGCCCATCGACCCCGACAAACTCAATGTTAATGGAGGAGCAATTGCACTGGGTCATCCTCTCGGATGCACGGGCGCCAAATTAACAACGAGCCTACTCTATGAACTCAAACGAAGAAACGGACGTTACGGTATGGTAACAATGTGCGTAGGCGGGGGCATGGGTGCCGCAGGAATATTTGAACGTTTGTGACAACTCTACATCGATATATTTGGGGAACTAATGACAGACATAGATAAATCAGCTACGGGAAAGAAAAGAACTTCCGGAGGAAGCTGGCTGTTTGAACAACTCACAGCTGATTCTTTCTTTACACCGGAAAGAATGAATGAAGAACACCAACTTATAGATTTGACGACAAAAGAATTTGTCGAAAACGAAGTATCACCAAACAATAAAAATCTTGAACAAAAAGACTGGGATCTTGCGCGACGTTTACTTCGACGATGCGGTGAACTGGGAATTCTTGGAACAGACGTCTCAGAGACTTACGACGGCGTCCTTATGGACAAAGTGAGCTCTGCCATTATAGCGAGCAGGCTCGGTCAATCCGGTTCGTTCAGCACAACATTTGGAGCCCAGACAGGTATCGCAATTCTTCCAATTGCTCTTTTTGGCACTGACGAGCAAAAACAGAAATATCTGCCAAAATTAGTAAGTGGAGAGTGCGTTGGAGCATACTGCCTGAGTGAATCAGGTTCTGGATCGGACGCATTAGGTGCCAAGACTAAGGCAGCACCTCAAAGTGACGGCACTTTTCTGTTAACAGGGGAAAAAATGTGGATCTCCAACGGAGGATTCGCAGATCTCTATGTTGTCTTTGCACAAGTCGATGGGGACAAATTTAGTGCGTTTCTGGTGGAGCGTAATTGGAAAGGTGTACACACTGGAGAAGAAGAACATAAAATGGGTCTTAAAGGCTCTTCTACGACACCAGTTATCCTCCAAGATGTCAGGGTTCCCAAAGAAAACCTCTTAGGAGAAATTGGAAAAGGGCACAAAGTGGCTTTTAATGTTTTAAATTATGGCCGTTTTAAACTCGCCGCGGCTGCAAGTGGATCCGCGCAACTCGCCATCGGAGAATCGGCTCGTTACGCTGCTGAACGAAAACAGTTTGGGCAGGCAATATCAGAATTTGGTGCCATTAAACACAAGCTAGGTGAAATGTCCATTCGTGCCTATGCCCTTGAGTCTCTTGTCTATCGAACAGCTGGCCTTTTAGATGAGGCACTACAAGAGAGCAATGATCACGACAAAGGATTATTAGCCGCTCTAGAAGAACATGCTATGGAGTCTTCTATTCTTAAAGTTGCTGGAAGTGAGATTTTAGACTTTGTGTTAGACGAGAACATTCAAATTCATGGTGGAAACGGTTACGTTGAAGATTATCCAGCTGAACGACACTACCGGGATTCACGGGTCAACAGAATCTTCGAAGGAACCAACGAGATTAACAGGTTACTCATCCCTGGAATGTTAATCAGGAAAGCACTTAATGGAGATCTGCCTCTAATCGATGCGGCCAAAGAAATAGCAAGCGACCTCGCAAATCCAACAACAGTTTCCCAAAAGCAAAACTCTCTACTCAGTGACGAAGCACAAGCTGTAAGAATGTTTAAGAAAGCAAGTATCGCAGTGCTTGGTTTAGCTATGCAAACTTATGGAAAACGATTATCCGAGGAACAGGAGATTCTTTCGTTTACGGCCGACATACTTATCGACACATTCACCGCGGAAAGCGTTGTTGGACGCGCCCACCAAGCGAATATTACTCAATCTGCATCAGCCAGCCTTCAAAGTGATGCCGCTATAGCCTTCGTAAGTGACGCAGCTGAAAGAATTGGCATAAAGGCTCGCTCTGCACTGGCGGCTATGATTGACGGAGAAGCGCTGAAAACACATCTCGCCGCTTTGCGGAAATTACTCAAGGTTAAACCTGTCAATACGGTTATCATAAGACGTAAACTTGCTGATGAGTCTGTCTCTCGATCAGGGTATATTTTTTAAGTGAAACTAACTGCCATAACTCAGAACCGTGTAAGAACAACTACTATTTTCTGTTGGATAGTTGTCACGACCATTATGAGTCTCCATTGCAGTCCACCACCTCCTGACGAAGGTGGATACATTGAACAACTATTGGAAGATCGAGAAAATAAAGACAACTTTTTCTCTGAAGGCACGGATTCACCAGTACCACTTGACCGCCGGTCATGGATGCTTCCTGTTCGCTACTATGAACCTAACCTCACGTATCGAGTTCCTGCTTCGTTACGCATTTCTGAAAATCAGCCTATCTTTGAAGTTCCAACTTCAACCGGTCAGTTCCGAACGATGCAACAAGTAGGCACTCTAGAATTTATGCTTAATGGCGAGCCTCTAGCTCTGTCCGCCTTGATGGAATTACCTGCATCAGAAAACACCAGACTATTTGTCCCGTTTCGAGATCAGACCAGTGGCTCTGAAACCTATCCCGCAGGAAGATACCTCGATCTAGACCGCACTGCAACTGGAATATATGACCTTGATTTTAATCGTGCATATCATCCAACGTGCTATTACGATGAACAGTACGATTGTCCTTTTCCACCACCAGAAAATAGACTTGATGCAGCTGTTCGTGCAGGAGAACGATTACCTGCAGAAAACGAACAACAATTTCCGATGAACACACCCGCGCTGCTAAAACAAGAAGCTGGTGGTGACTTGCCTAACAATTAACAAGGTCATCATAAAAAATTGACACAATGGATTCTCTAGGTATTATTTTTGATTTTGATGGTGTGATTGCAGACACTGAACCGCTACACCTTAAAGCCTATCAAGAAGTATTGTCCGGTACAGCAATGAACCTAGATTCTGAATCCTACCTTAAACATTATCTTGGCTTCGATGATGTTGGAGTGTTTTCGAATATTGCCAAAGATCAAGATCATCCGTTAAACGATAGCGCGCTTCGCAAACTAATTGATGAAAAATCAGAGATATTTCAAACCTTGGTCAAACAAAATAATGTCTTATTTCCTTATGCTGACTCTTGTATTCGGAAATTAGCAGAGACCGTGCCTCTAGGAATTGCATCTGGAGCACTTCACGAAGAAATTGAACTTATTCTAGAAACATCAGGCCTTCGACGTTGCTTTAGCGCAATCGTAGCTGCAGACGACGTTCACAAATCTAAACCGGCACCCGACACTTATATCAAAGCCGTTCAACTGTTAGACCGTAATCATTCATCTGGAAATTCCAGCGAGTATATCGCCATTGAAGATTCCCAATGGGGCATAGCCGCGGCGCACAGCGCAGGTCTTAAATGTATTGCAATTACAAACAGCTATCCTGCTTCTGTTTTAGCATCCGCAGAGCTGGTAATAAAAGAACTGAGCGAAATTACAATTTCAGTATTGAATAATATAGTCAACAATGTCTCTCAAGTGGATACCGCTGGCTAATAACATGATATCTAAACACTTTCTGAAGAGTTTTACGACGATTTGCAATAGCCCTGAACCTAATCTCGCTAACGCGGCCTTACTCATTTCTACGTTGGAGTATCCCAACCTTGATGTTTCTAAATCTCTTAACCAACTCGATCAAATGGGTATCAAAGCGCTTAGGCGTCTTAGTGACAGCACTAGCGACGATCCCCTCACCCAAATCAATTTGTTAAACGACTACATCTTTAAAGAGGAAGGCTTTAAAGGAAATAAAAAAAACTACGACGATCCAAGAAATCATCTTTTAAACGCTGTTATTGAGCGTCGCACTGGTATTCCCATTACGCTGGGGATTGTTTATATCGAAATTGCACAAAGGGCTGGCGTTCGTGTTGAAGGTATCAATTTCCCTGGGCATTTTCTATTACGTATTCCATATCGAACAGGAGCTGCGGACACTGTCGATACTGATCTTATCGTCGATCCGTTTAACGCTGGCTCAATTCTGTCAGAAACGGATTGCAAACTTCTGTTACAGCACAACCTAGGAACCCAAACTATTTTCGATCGCTCGTCACTTGCACAAGCCACAAAACGTCAAATCATCATTCGTATACTGATGAATCTAAAGCGTTTATACATCAAAACACGTTTTTTTGATCAAGGACGGACAATTATTGATCTTTTGCTTGCAATTAATCCTTCAGCAACGTCTGAACTACGGGATCGAGGGCTTCTCGCGTATCATCTGAATGACTTTTCTGCGGCACTTAGAGATCTCGAAAGTTATCTTAGATTTACATCTCAACGTGAAGATCAGCTTAAGAACTCTGAATACGCAGAAATATGGGAACACATCAAGACTCTCCGACGAAGAGTCGCAAATCTCAATTAATATTAACTTTCCCTATCTCTTCGTAGAGAACAGCAGAAGCGATAATACCTTTATGAAAATTCTCTAGGTCAAGCTTTTCATTAGGTGCGTGTGCGTTCTCATCCGGCAAGCCAACACCGAACAAAACAGAGGGAAGACCCAACACTTCCTGAAAAGTCGCAACCACTGGTATCGAACCGCCCTCCCGATTAAAAACAGGCTGTCGTCCAAAACCTTTCTGAAGTGCCCTACCTGCAGCTTGAACGTACGGATTGTCAAATGCAGTCATCCATGGTTTTCCACCATGCATGCGACTTACTGTTAGCTCAACAGTTTTTGGAGTTACTTTTTTCAGATAATTTTCAAATAAATCTGCGACTGTATCTGGATCTTGATCTGGAACCAGTCGCATACTTACCTTAGCCATCGCCATTGCTGGAATAACTGTCTTCGCTCCCTCTGCGGTAAAGCCTGACAGCAAACCGTTAACTTCAAATGTTGGACGTCCCCAAACACGTTCAAGTGTTGTATAGCCTCTTTCGCCAAATAGTTTTGGCGCTCCAAGATCTCGACGATACCGAGCTTCATTAAATGGTAATTTCGAAAACTCCTCTCGCTCCTCAGTCCGAAGAGGTCTAACATCATCATAAAAGCCAGGGATTTTTATTCTCCCCCCGCGATCTTTCATCTGATTTAAAACTTGCGCCAAAACAAATGCAGGATTCGCTACCGCGCCGCCAAACGAACCAGAATGAAGATCCGAACTTGAACCTTTCATATCAATTTGGAAATACGTTAGACCGCGTAATCCGTAGCAAATAGAAGGAACACCGCGATCGAACATCGGGGAATCTGAGATCACAACAACATCGGCGGCAAGCAAATCCTTATGCGCTCGAATAAAACTATCTAAATGGGTACTCCCAACTTCTTCTTCACCTTCGAGAATAAATTTGATATTAACTGGAAGTCGTTTGTTTTGGGATAAACATGCTTCTATAGCCTTCATATGCATGAAAACCTGTCCTTTATCGTCGGCAGCTCCTCGGGCATAAATTTCTCCCTCTCTGATCGTCGCTTCAAACGGTGGAGATTCCCACAAATCAAGAGGATCGACAGGTTGAACATCATAATGTCCATAGAAAAGAATAGTCGGCGCACTCGCCGAATGAGTCCATTCTCCATAAACCACTGGATTGCCTGGTGTCGTAATAAGACGAACATTCTCTAACCCTATCGCCTTCAATTCTGTCTCAGTCCATTCGGCGCATGCTTGCATATCAGCCGAGTGCTCAGGTAAAGCACTTATGCTGGGTATCGAAAGATACTGCTTCAGTTCGTCTACATAGCGATCACGATTCTCGTTAATACAATCAATAACGTTATCCATTACATTTCCTTTGGAACAAACAAAAATTCTTAAACCCTATTTTAGATTGACTCAGGGATTTCTAAGGGTAAATCCACGCGGTCGCCCCATTCTTTCCAAGAACCCACATAGTTTCTTACTTGCGAGTACCCCAAAAGTCTAAGTGCCAAATAACTATGTGCAGCTCGATAACCACCTTGACAGTAAGAAATAACTTCCTTGTCGGGTGTAACGCCGGCTTCTTGATACATTACACTCAATTCAGAGGCCTGCTTAAATGTTCCGTCTTCCTGTAAATTGTCGGCCCATTCGATATTAATAGCACCAGGAATAGCACCACTACGTTTTGCTCTTTTCACCAGTCCGAAATATTCATTTTCACTACGAGTATCAAGTATTACAACTTTCTTATTATCAAGACCTTTATAAACATCTTTCCAAGTAGCAAGCACCGCATTATTTTTGCAAACACTCCAATTACCTTTTGTAGGTACTCTTGATTTTTTCGTAGTGGGCAACCCAAGACTCTCCCACCTCCCTATCCCTCCATCAAGCACTTGCACAGTGCGATGACCAAAAAATTCCAAAAACCAAAAAGCTCGAGCAGCCCGTATGCCTGATTGACTATCGTAGACAACAACATTTTTATCAGGCGTAACACCACGAGAAACTAATAGATTGGCTATGATCCAAAAAAATGCGTCAAGTGGAGCAGGATCAGTATCAATAATACTGAGACCAAATAAGTCAAGGTGTACGGCTCCATCGATGTGTCCCGATGAAAATTCCTCGGCCGTGCGTAGATCAATCAAAGTAACGAGATCGGAATTATTTCCCGTATTACTGAGATGTGCAGCCAGATCTTCGGCCTTCGCCAATAATTGAGGATTCACATAACCCTTCATCTGCTTATCTATAAACCAATCTCTATCTATGAAATGTTGGAAATAATTGCTGCCTATAAAATCTATCCTAGCGTTATGAATAGAACAAACAATACAACTAAAGACTTTCTGATTCCTTTAGATCCTCATCTAGACAAGGTACCATTCTCCATCTTTTTCTACTATTAGACCCTCAATTTCTAATTTTTTTAGATGCGCCAAAACAGTCTCTGATGCCGCTTCTACTAAATTACTTGCTATATGAGAGTAAATACGAGCAACCAATGACGGTACTGTTGCACAACCATTTTTCATTTCACTGATTATCTGATTCTCTCGTTTTCTCCGATGATCGAGATAGTTTTGAGCAAGCAAAATTGGATTCTCAATTTCAGGTCCATGGGCAGAAAGCACGCGCAGAGGATTTAATTCAATAATAACTCGCAAGCTTTCCATATAGGCGAGTAAGCTTCCGCCAGATCTCGCAGGAATAACAATAGTGCTTCCTTTGATCATGAGATCACCACAAAATAATGTTTTACTAGTTTCCTCAAAAAAAGCTGCGTGATCAGGTGCGTGTCCAGGAGTAAAAATCACTCGGAGCAAGCAGTTACCCGCACGGATCTCATCGCCATCACCAATACTTTTCCAATTAACCTTGTATCTCCGGTCGCGTTCGCGCCACGGAATCTTAATACATTCGACATTTGGCCAACATTTCGAAATTTCTGTTACTCCACTGATGTGATCATTGTGTCCATGGGTGATAAGTACACGTGAAAGTAAACCTCTCCCAAGACTGCTCTTTAACTCCTGTAAATGAGCTTCCGTCCCCGTAGCGGCATCAATTAGTGTAGGTTCACTACCACCAATTAAGTAGGTGTTATTACCAGAACCCGTGAATGGCCCGGGGTTAAAACCCGGAATGAGGCTAATTTTCACAACAAGAAGTACACAGTTTAATTTGACGTCTACCTGCTTGACCGTCAATTATAACGTGTGACCGATTCGACTTTGACAAGCGACTCTTTCAATTTAGAAGAACAAAATGCTCTAAATCCGTATTTTGGGAACGTTGATCAACGTATTTTCGTCTTGACCAACTTACCAGAAGTCGTAAAGGGTGCTCTCTTCGCCCGTTACTCAAGGTCGGCAAAAACAGTTCGGCGTCTCTTTCTTGATGAGTTCTATAGTCATGTCAACCAAAACGACCAACAAAGTTCTGACGCCGGACTCGACAGGGCAGAGCGTCTTTACGCAAAAGTATTTGGCGATTATGGTGATGATTCTGTTGCCCAGCTAGGTGGAGCCCATATCGCATGTGAAGGAGTTTCAAACGTTCTCACAAAAGTTTTAGAACGTGGCCGACTCATGTCATATCTTGAACAGTCTACCCGATATGTTCCGTACACCGACCGGCCTAACGGACGTTGGAAATACGTGATTCCAGATGAAATAAATGACTCCGGATTACGGAATTTATTTATCGAACGCCTCGACCGAGCTTTTGAAATTTATGCTGGTTGGATTAAACCGATAGAATCCCACTATCGCACACTCTATCCAAAATCAAAGGGCGATTCTGAAGCGATATATGTTTCTGCGATTCGAGCAAAAGCACTAGATTCATTGCGTGGATTACTCCCGTCTGCCACACAATCAAACGTTGGAATTTTTGGTTCGGGCCAAGCTTTTGAATCCTTACTTTTAGCTATGCAAGCGCACCCGCTCCTAGAAGCTAATGGTGTCGGGACCCTGATGCTTAGCGAATTACGAAAAGTGATTCCAGCATTTTTGACTCGCGTTGATCGTATTGATCGTGGTGTCGCTTGGGCAAAGTATCTATCAAACAGACGAAAGGAAGCAGATGTTCTTGCCCGAGAACTTCTCCAAGATGTCAAACCCGAAACTAAAACAGAGGTAACCCTTAGTGATTTTGATCCCGACGGAGAAATTAAAGTAGTTGCTTCAGTTCTCTATGCGTCTTCTCATACGCCCTATGATCAACTTTTGTCCTCGGCGAGAAACATGACGACCGATGACAGAATCCGCATTTTGAAAGCTTACGTTGGGAACCGCCAGAACCGGAGGCATCGTCCAGGAAGAGCCTTCGAACACGCGACCTATTGCTTTGACGTATTATCCGATTACGGAGCCTTCCGTGATCTACAACGTCATCGAATGCTAACAATCGATTGGCAAACATTGACTACGCTTCACGGCCATGTCCAGCCAGCAGTTATAGAAGAAGTCGGCGCTAAATCTGATTGGAATCGCATTATTGAAGAATCGGCGGATTTACAGCAACGACTGGTCCAAGAATATTCACCTACGGTCGCACAGTACCCTGTCTCAATGGCTTACAGGATCCGTTTTTATATGCGGATGAATGCTCGGGAAGCAATGCATGTAATTGAACTGCGAACCTCTCCTCAAGGACACCCCTCTTATCGCCGAGTCTGCCAACAAATGCATCGATTAATTTCTGAACAGGCAGGCCATAAAGCAATAGCCGAAAGTATGATTTTTGCCGACCATTCCGCAATTGAACTTGAGAGATTAGAAGCCGAACGTTCTGCTGAAAACCGTCACAAGAGAAACGGATAGAGACTTTTTCTTCAATTTAGATCGTGTCATCTTTGGCCCAAAAACGAGCATACTCATCTAAAAACGTTAAACTATTAAACGTTTTCATTTGATCAAAAAATAACACGCCGTCAAGATGATCAGTCTCATGTTGAATGACACGCGCAGGAAAACCTGAAGCTGTCATCGACAATGTCTTTCCTTGGCGATCAAGAGCCTGTATCCGAATATCCACAAACCTCGGAACCTTTCCACGAATATCGGGAATACTCAGACAACCTTCCCAGTCCTCTTCAACTTCGTCGCCCACTGGTTCGATAACTGGGTTAATCATAACGACTTCAGGCATAGTAGCTTCTGGATCGTCAAGACCAGCCACGAAAAGTCGTAAACCTTGATGCACTTGAGGAGCAGCTAAACCGATTCCTTGGTATTCACGCATTGTCTCAAACATATCATCAATCAATTGTTGGACCATTGTAGTTTGAATCTCATTTGGATCAATGGCACGCGCTGGCGCACGAAGCACTGGATGTCCCATCTTTGCAATCTTTAAAATAGACATGCCTCATCATTATACGTTAGGGTCAAAGCGAAATATATCAATGCACAAACACAATACAATCTATCGATTTTGCCCTCTATGCGGCGGGACACTCAACACAACATTAGTTAAACAGGGTGATCCAGAACGTCCCGTCTGTACTAAATGTGGCTTTATTGTTTACTTTGATCCAAAAGTAGCAGTAGGAACAATTATTAGAAACCAACAGGATGAAATTGCTTTAGTCAAAAGATCCATTGAACCAGGTTATGGGAAATGGGTTTTTCCGGGTGGGTATGTAGATCGGGGAGAACAGCACCTGACTGCTGCTCGTCGAGAAGCTCAAGAAGAAGCAAATTTAGAGATTAATATTCTTGAACTCGTTGGCATATATTCATATCAGGGGGAAATTCCCATCATTATTGTTTATGCAGCTTCAGTGATCGGAGGAACTCTGCGTGCAGAAGATGAATCATCTGACGCGGCTTGGTTTAAAAAAGCAGAATTACCCTGGCCTGAATTAGCTTTTAGAAGCACCCATGATGCCCTTAAGGACTATCTTAAAAAGACCTTTAAACTCTTCTAATAGCCGCATTTATCACAACTACTTAGGAAAACTAAAATCTTCTTGCTCAACATTCTCAAGAGCTTTCTCCACTAAATCCTCGATCGGGAGATACTGTTCAGCTGATTCTATGGCTGTTAATCGAGCCTTAGTCGCTGGATTTCGAGGCGTAAACAATTGACAACAATCCTGATCAGGAATTATTGAGATTGGATATGTCCCGATTTTAATAGCTTCAGAAGAAATCTCATCTTTATCTAAGCCAATAAGCGGCCTCAAAACAGGCAACCCTGAAACTGAATCCCCTATTACGCCAAGATTTTCAAGTGTCTGGGAAGCGACCTGACCGACTGCCTCACCGGTAACAAGTGCACCACATCTAGATTTTCGTGCAAGGCGAGTAGCGATACGCATCATGAAGCGCCGATACAAAACTACCCGAAGTGGCGACGGAACAGACAACACTATCTGTCTCTGAATGTCAGAAAATGCTACAAAATAAACTCGAGAAGATAACTGATACTTCGTCAAATGCTCAGTAATTTCTCTCACCTTGTCTATTGACGCATGCGACAGGAGAGGATAACTGTGAAAATGTACAAAACGCACACGACAACCACGTTTCATTAATCGGTAGGCCGCTACTGGTGAATCAATACCTCCAGAAATAAGACAAAGAACTTTTCCACTGACTCCTGAAGGTAGTCCACCTGGTCCCTGATACTGGCTTAACATAAAAAAAGCATGCCTGTTTAAAATTTCGACACGGACG
>Ga0310344_10000580_pt1 | contig 28531 bp, 24 predicted proteins | sample HC15DNA20200_MG_FD_203801 | JGI IMG/M metagenome (GOLD analysis project Ga0310344, IMG submission 203801) | Marine microbial communities from station ALOHA, North Pacific Subtropical Gyre - HC15-DNA-20-200_MG | ecosystem: Environmental > Aquatic > Marine > Oceanic | place: Pacific Ocean: North...
CTATCCTGATTAAAACAGATATCCAAAGAACTCTTATTGCAACCATGACAACCACCGCGCGAAACTACTTTTCAAATAAAGGACCGCATCCCACCATGAATTCCTTTACCCATTTTGATGATTCAGGGGCAAGCCGTATGGTGGATACCAGTGAAAAATCCGAAACAGAACGCCTTGCAAGAGCCCAGGGAAAGGTGACGATGCACTCCGAAACACTCAAACTTATACAAGACCGGCGAGTTGCAAAGGGGGATGTTCTGGGAGTCGCAAGACTGGCAGGAATCATGGCCGCCAAAAAAACCAGTGACCTGATTCCTCTATGCCATCCGCTGCCACTAACCAGCGTTACCATCGACTTTCACATAACCGATGACCATACCATCCTAATAGAAGCTGTAGCCAAAGTAAAAGGACGTACCGGAGTAGAAATGGAAGCATTGACAGCGGTGAGTGTCACAGGTTTGACGATTTATGACATGTGCAAATCTGCAGATCGCACCATCATCCTTGGCCCCATCAAATTGCTTGAAAAAAAAGGCGGGAAAAGTGGTCATTTTCAACGCCCCTCAGACGATCCTTCTTCACGTTAAATACCTTTTCAAAAAATGCGAACAGACACCATGAACAACAAAAATATTCTGCTCACCTATAGTACCATTGTTCTATTCCTTTCCACACACGCGTTCTCCCAAGGTGCAGTCAGTCCTTCTTCCGCAAACTTATCAGTAACGGAACGTGCCTCCACAAAAACGAACACCTTTGAAGTGTCTGTTCAAGAACAATCGGGCATCCGTCGTTTTGGATATCCGGTCAATGCACAGGTCCCGTTTCGCAAAGGGACACTCTCCAGCCCTGACCAGGTACGACTCCGTCAAAATAAAACCGAATTGCCCGCTCAGTACGGTGTCCAATCACGTTGGGAAGACGGTACGATTCAATGGATGACAATCGACTGGAACATCAGCATAGGCCCGCTCGAAAAAGCCCTTTTTTACGTAGAATACGGCCCAAACGTAAAACGCTCGCGCAAAGCCACCGGACTATTAGTCACGGAAACCGACCAAAGTATCCAAGTTGGAGAGTTCCGTTTTCGTAAGGATGGGTGGCCTCTCATTGAATCCTGCACCCACATGAAAGCAGAGAATGTTGGCCAAGGTGACAATGGACTAATTATTTCGGATACCGAAGGACATATTTTTGACTTTCAGAACGCCAGTGATTTATCGGCAAGAATCGTCAAGCCAGGCCCGATTCATGTGAAAATTCAATACCAGGGTACCTGGAAGACTCCAAGCGGTTCCTCTATTACTTTCCATACCGAGATCGAATTGCCTAATTCCAAATCCCTCTGGAAAGTAACTCACCGTGCACATGATCCACGGGGTAAGCTAGACCATATTCGACTGCGCACTCCATTTCAGATCGGGAAACTTCCACTTGTATGGGATTTTGGTACCGGAAGCTGGACTTACGGACAACTACGTACTCCTCAGGAAAGTGCGGTGCTTGAACAAAACATTTTCGACAAACAGGACCGTTCCTCTTCTAACTGGATTGTAAAACACGGAATTCCTGCTAACTTACTTCCGTATGAGGTCGGTCACGGAGAACGAGCAAGAGCATCCGAAGGCTGGGGACATCTCATCGGAGAACGAGTAGTAGCCTTCGCAATGACTGATTTTGGACGCCAGGAAGGTTTATATAGCCTCTCGGTCTCTGGAAATGGATCATCGGAATTTTCCTACCATGCCCCGAATGGGAAGAGCCGCCTCTCCCTCACTGTATTTCAACATTTCGTTAATCTTCCCGTCCAGATTGGTGCAGCTACAAGTCCTCCAGCCATGCTGAACTCTCTCATGACAGGTTGTCGGAAAGACTACTATGACTATTGCGGTGTGCGACCTTCCAAACACCTCGTACACTGACTGCCACGATCTAATGGATAGCGACTTTTAATGAACAGGTTCTTTCATGTCTGATATTGTAAAAGTAAAGAATGCTCTAATTAGTGTGAGTGACAAGAACGGGCTGACAGAATTTGCCCAGGAACTTTCTTTACTTGGCATTCAGATCTACAGCACCGGAGGAACACGCAGTCATCTCGAAAACCAAGGCCTACAGGTACATGACGTTTCTGAATACACCGGATTCCCGGAAGTGATGGATGGTCGTGTCAAAACACTACATCCCAAGATTTTTGCTGGCATTCTCTATCGGCACGATCATGATGACGACATACAGACCCTGAAAAAGCACGAAATCCACGGCTTTGAGCTCGTTATCGTCAATCTCTATCCCTTTGAAAAAACGATAGCACAGGAGCATGTCACTCAAGAAGAAGCCATTGAGCAAATTGACATAGGTGGCCCCAGCCTGGTACGAGCATCAGCAAAGAACCATGCCTTCACCTCCATTATTACACGGCCAGACCAGTACCCCTCAATGCTTGAAGAACTTCGGCATAAAGGTGGCACGTCCCTGGAAACGCGCACCAAACTAGCCCAAGAAGCATTTACTATAACAGCGGACTATGATCGCGCTATTTCCAATTATTTCTGTAAAACAGAAAAGGGACCGGAACCCGATTTCCCGGATGATCTGCAGCTATCCTTCAAGCGAAACGCCACGCTGCGATACGGAGAAAACCCCCATCAGCGCGCCGCACTATATGAAGATGAGAAGGATAGTCGATCCAGTCTAGTCCACGCGCGACAGGTGAATGGTAAAGAACTGTCATACAACAATTTTCTTGATCTCGAAGGTGCGCTTAACCTTGTCCGGTGTTTCAATCAGCCATGCGTGTCGGTTATTAAACACAATAATCCCTGTGGTGCTGCCGTATCAGAGACACTGAGTGATGCCGCTGAAAAAGCACTCGCCGGCGATCCACTGAGTGCCTTTGGTTCCATCCTGGCTCTCAATCAAACGGTGGATGCTGCCACAGCGGAAATACTCGTCCGTCCCGGCCAGTTCATTGAAGCCATTGTTGCTCCGGGTTTCTCTACCGATGCCCATCAGTTGCTCACCACAAAACCTAAATGGAAAAATAACGTTCGCTTGCTCGAGATTGACAATATCGAGCAAGCCGATGTCCACCATCAATACCGTCAGATCAGCGGCGGAATGCTGGTTCAAGATAGCGATGTGCTTGAAGCCACACCGGAAGAATGGGAAGTGGTTACTGATACAAAACCACAACCGAACGTCCAAGCAGAATTGCTCTTTTCATGGAAAATTGTACGCCACGTTAAATCCAACGCGATTGCCATCTGTCGCAATCACGCGCTGATGGGAGCAGGGGCTGGCCAAATGAGCCGTGTCGATTCTGTGGAAATTGCAATAAAGAAAGCCGCTGAACGTGCCCAGGGAGCCGTACTTGCATCCGATGCTTTCTTTCCTTTTCCCGATTCGATTGAGGCAGCTTCGCAGGCAGGAATTTGTGCAATCATCCAGCCTGGGGGCTCCCGGCGTGACAAGGAGGTCATTGAAGCCTGTAACCAACAAGGTATTTCCATGATTTTCACAGGACGCAGGCATTTTCGCCACTAAATAGACTACCCCTTCTTTTTCCGTGTTATTAACCCTATTCCCAAACTGAAACAATCCCTGGAACCAGTGCGATTTTCCTTTTGATTCGGAATACTTCATTACACAGCTCTTTTATTCACCATGGAAGACGTCCCCAGCTCGGGTAGAATCCTGGTGGTGTGTGCTCGCATAATCTGAAATTGAGTTAAGGTTCATTACGTCAAAAGTGATGTGTCTTCTTTCATCGTTTTCTTGAATATATGGCAGACCATGCTCGGAATATTACGTACCTTCTCAATGTATGGAATTGATGCGATTCCTGTCGAAGTGGAAGTTGATATCTCAAAAGGTTCCTTACCGAAAACGGTAATTGTCGGACTCCCGGAAAACGCTGTCAAAGAAAGTACACCACGTATTGAGCGGGCCCTGGTAAATAGTGGATATCAACGACCGGTAGACCGTATCGTGATAAACCTCGCGCCGGTAGAAGTCCGAAAAGACACGGCGTCCTTTGACTTGCCTATCGCTCTTGGCCTGCTAGCTGGGAGTGACCAGCTAAGCAGTGAACAACTCAAACAATATGCTGTAGTAGGTGAGTTAGCGCTGGATGGCCACACCCGACCGGTAAAAGGTATTCTTGCAATGGCTACCGCATCTGCGGACCTGGGCTTCAAGGGTATACTGGTCCCTGAGGCCAATGCCACCGAAGCTGCTGTTGTTAAGAACATCGACGTTATCCCTATCGATCATCTAACTACCGCCGTTGGATTTCTCAATCATCAAAAACCGATAACTCCTGCCAAAGCAGATCTCGAACATTTTTTCGCCCACAGTCGAAACTACGAACTCGATTACTCCGATGTTAAAGGACAGGAGCTTGCAAAACGTGCCTTCACCATTGCCGCAGCAGGAGGACACAATATTCTTATGGTTGGCCCACCCGGAACCGGGAAAACCATGTTAGCCAAACGGCTACCTACCATCCTCCCTGAACTGACTCTCACAGAAAGTATGGAAACTACAAAAGTCTTTAGTCTTCTCGGCCTCCTTGCAGACAATAGTAGCTTACTGTCTACCCGACCGTTCCGTGCTCCTCATCACACTATCAGTGACGCAGGACTTGTTGGAGGCGGTACGATACCGACTCCAGGTGAGATCAGTCTTGCCCACAACGGTGTCTTGTTTCTTGACGAACTTCCCGAATTCAACCGACGTACACTGGAAGTACTGCGTCAACCTCTTGAAGATGGCGAAATCACCATTTCTCGATCTCTTTCCAGCATGCGATTCCCTTCCCTGTTTTTATTGATTGCTGCACTAAATCCATGCCCATGTGGTCATCGGGGGGACACCCATCGCGTCTGCAACTGTACTCCGGCTCAGGTTGATCGTTATCTTTCAAAAATTTCAGGTCCCCTTTTAGACCGGATTGATATTCACCTGGAAATCCCTCGTGTCCCGTTTGATCAACTGTCCTGTCAGTCAAAAGAAACAACAAGTGAAGTACTTCGTAAACAGGTAACCACCGCTCGTCAGAAACAACTGCAGCGATTTGGGAACCATATGACCCGTACCAATGGAAAAATGCCTCCTCGACAGCTACATCGCTATTGCAACCTAGATGCGGATGGCAAAGCACTACTGAAATCGGCTATGACTGAACTAGGCCTCTCAGCGCGAGCACATGACAAGATTCTCCGTATTGCCCGTACGTGTGCCGATCTTGAATCGAAAGACTCTATTGAAGTACATCATCTTGCCGAAGCAATCAATTTTCGAGCACTCGACCGAAGTTACTGGGCTTAGCACGGGTCAAGAGGAGCTCTCGAGATGAATCACTGGAAGTGAACGGAGACGAAGCCAAACCATAGAGCTTGCAGATTCGACAGCGTACCGAATCGATTCCTGGCAATAAGATGGTGTACCTTTCAATCAACGCAGCGTCTACTGCGAATCTTCTTAACCATCAATTCCTCGTATCCATCGGGTTGACCGTACCTATTTCGCTGGCTACTCTGGGAAAATTGTGTTGCGGTAAACACTACCTTACAACAGTGGCGACCCCCACCTGGGAGTGAAACTCATGAAAATGGCCTGTCCCCTTATTCTTGCCAGTCTGTTACTCTGCCCATGGTTCGGACAGCAACAAGTAGTATTTGCTGAAACCCCTGTTAATGGGCTTACCGAAGCTGAAAAACGCAGCGGCTGGCAACTCCTGTTTGATGGAAAAACAACCAACGGCTGGCGCAATTTCCGTAAAGACACCTTGAGTGAACACTGGGCCATCAAAGAAGGTGCCATACAGTGGATGAAAAAAGGTGCTGGAGACTTAATTACAACACAACAGTTCGACTATTTCGAATTGTCGCTTGAGTACCGGATCTCAGAAGGTGGAAACAGCGGAATCATGTTTCATGTCACCGAAGAGCTAGACACACCGTGGAAAACCGGACCGGAAGTCCAGGTTCAAGATAATCTCAAAGGTCACGACCCACAGAAATCGGGATGGCTTCATTCCTTGTACAAACCCCTGAAACCGAAATGGTCCAAGGAAGTGGAAGCTAAAGCTGGCTACAAAGGTATTGATATGGATGATTCCACAAGGCCTGCCGGACAGTGGAACCATGTTTACCTGCGTATTGCTGAGCAACAGTGTGAAGTAGCCATTAATGGAGTTAGTTACTATTACTTCAATAAGGGCGACGAAGAGTGGGACGAGCGTGTCGCAAAAAGCAAGTTTGCACAGTATCCTCAGTTTGGCAAATCGAAGAAAGGTCACATCTGCCTTCAGGATCATGGTGATGTTGTTGCTTTTCGGAATATAAAAATTCGGGAATTGTCTCATGATGGCGTGGTTCCCGATCCTTCAGACGGCACCCTGTCTCTTGCCGGGGCGGACGCCTTTCCAAAACTTCAATGGAAAAACTATGAGACCGTTGATGATCAAGGTCGCTTTCAGCCACTACGGCCCATGTGCCTAACCCATGCCAACGATGGCAGTAACCGTGTTTTTGTTGGCACACAGGGTGGTGTCATCCATGTCTTTGACAATCATCGCGACGAACAGGAAACGCAAATCTTCCTCGATATCAAAGATCAGGTTTTCGACTGGCAAAAGGAAAATGAGGAAGGCCTCCTGGGCCTTGCATTCGATCCTCACTACAAAGACACGGGGGCTTTCTATGTCTATTATTCTTCTGAACCGGAACCTAGAACTTCCATTATTTCCAGATTCCTTGTTTCAAAAGATAACCCAAATCAAGCAGACCCGGAAAGCGAAGAAATAATACTGAAACTTCCACAACCGTTTTCCAATCACAATGGAGGAGCCATTGCATTCGGACCGGATGGTTATCTCTACATTGCTCTCGGTGACGGCGGCTCACGTAATGATCCCATTGGAAACGGACAGGACCTCACCAGTCTCATGGGATCAATCCTCCGTGTCGATGTTCATCGAAAAGATGGATCTCAAGCGTACGGGATTCCCTCCGACAACCCTTTTCTAAAAACACCTGGTGCCAAGCCTGAAATCTTTGCATACGGTTTTCGCAATATATGGCGCATGTCATTTGACCGTAAAACCGGTGCCCTGTGGGCCGGCGACGTAGGCCAGGATCTTTGGGAAGAGATTAACCTCGTACGGAAAGGTGGAAATTACGGATGGAATATCAGAGAAGGCAGTTATCTCTTCGGTAACGGCACTCTTCAAAATCAAGAAAGGCCTCAGGAACCTGTCTGGGAATATGATCATCAGATTGGAAAATGCATCACAGGCGGATTTGTCTACCGAGGGACACGTGTTCCCGAGCTTCAAGGGGCCTATCTCTACGCAGACTTCATAACCGGCAGGATTTGGGCTCTTTATTATGACGAAATCAAACAACAAGTGATTCGTAATATGCGTATCCCAACCGGTGAAACACCAGTGCTGGCATTTGGAGAAGACGAGGCCGGTGAAGTGTATTATCTTCTTGAGACAATTGGCGGTCAGGGCATTTTTCGATTTGAACCTACACCCTGAAAAATAGTTTGGCCCGATCTGAACCGAAAGCAATGAACTTCCTCTGCAACCCTTTCGACAACACTTAAAATCCAAAGCGTAACAAGAAATCTAATGGGGCTTATATTAGCGATTAGAGCCTAACTTAGAGGTCATTGCTTTGCACTTAGCATGAATGTTCCAGTCCAGATGAAATGACATCGTCTAAGTTGCCTAGCTTCGTGGATCAAGCATGCTGAACCTCACATGGACTGTGAAAGATTCAATAAATCAAAAAACACCTAACGTTTCTTCAATATTCGCACGATTCAAAACACAATGACTCCCTGTTTCCTGACTCTTCCAATCAGCAGAGGACATTCGATTGCCCGAACTTGATCCGCTGGCCCTGTTAATGCGATGGATACATATCGCTACCGCCATCATTGCGATAGGCGGTGCATTTTTTATGAGATTCGTACTCATTCCGATCGCTGAACGTCATCTCAGTAACGAGGAACACGATCGGCTGAAAACATCTCTGATTCCTCGCTGGAGCAGATTTGTACACAGTTGTATCCTCCTTTTCCTAATCAGTGGTTTCTATAACTTCTTTTTGAGATTAGGAACTGTAAAAGAAAGTTCCTACCATATGCTCTTTGGCATCAAGTTTTTGCTGTCTTTTGGAGTGATGTTCTTAGCCTTTATCCTCTCATCCCAAAGATCCTATGCAGCTTCATTTCGAGCCCAATCTTCGAAGTGGCTTACGATTCTGCTCAGCATGGCAGCCGTGATAGTGCTACTAGCCGGCGTGATGAAAACCATGTAGACATGTAAGGAATTGGACCAACCATAAGCGGCATTCCCAAGTACGCCCTGCATCTGGGGATTCACTAGTTCTCAAGTGCCATTCGCAAAGGGTCTGGTCCTGACAGCCGACTGATGCGCACAACGATCAGTCGCTGCTTGAACTCATCACCCGACTGTTGTCCAAAAAAGTGCCATCCCAGACTTTCTCGACGTTCGGGCTGCATGGTTATCAAAATCATCTGCCCCGGGCTCAGAGAGGTCTTCCACGTTAAGTTAGGAAATTGCTCGATCGTTTGGCCATACGGTGCACCACCAACCAGTGCATTGGCGAACTGCGGTCGTGACAATCCGTGATGAACTTCCGGTCGAACTTCCAATTGAACATGATTTCGATCCAACTCGATTGCTTCCAGTTGGAATAGAAAGCGAGCGTCCGCAAACGTTTTCCCAGACAGCGTATCATGAGGATAATTTCTGAAAAGCACCGAACATTGCTCATACGGACCACCCGCATCAATTTTGTATGGCATATGACGACGCAGTACGATGTGCCGCCCCCATGGCCCTTCGCTTAACATTTTCGGCGACATGACATTCTGATCATCAAGGGCCTCTGAAACTTGTTCTACCTCGGCCAATTCTGACACGGGGAACGGCTCTTCTGTTTCTCCGTTCAACCCTAAAAGCGACTGCAGTTCTTCTGGCATCTGGCTTCCCAACAAACCCACGCGAAAACCATTTTGCTCCAGAGCCAGACGCTGTCCCATATCCATGAACTGTTCATCTACATTTTTCCACAGTTCCTCACCCACTCTCATATCTTCCATCGGTCGATCAAAGAAGAAAACATCCAGCCCCAAAGTTCCTTCGATATTGGCAATACTGGGCAGTCCCTTTTCTGGAGACTCTATTACAGATGAGCATCCAGATAATCCAAACAGGATCGAGAGCAAAATACCGATGATAACCATGCACTGCACGCGAATATTCGCCTTCCCAGTCTTTCGTTCTTTCTTAGATCCAAGCATTTTATTGAGATCTGTATGATTCAGAACAACGCATAACATCTTTTCACCATTTACAGCACAAGCCAATGAACCCAAAATTTCTACTATGACAAATCAAGAAACATCGAGATTCAGGGAATAACCCGAGACGGGGCCATTGGAAAGGAGGCGGTAGTTTACGATTCGACGTATACTGTGTCAATCGCCGGTAATTAACCCTCTGCGTATACACCTGTATTAGAACCAGCCACTACCACCGATACAGGGACCGAACAACCCCCGGTCCATATAAACTTTCGAACCACATTCCTCTCGTCGAACAGGAAACCCCCGTGACGCGAATCATTCAAGATGAACAGGACTTCCATCGAATCAGCATGTCAGAAGCGGTTGATCTGATGCGAGATGCCCTGATTTCAGTTGTATCTGGAACGTTGGTAGCCCCAGCACGCCACACACTAAAAGTGGGAAACGGCGGACTCACCTTTACAATGGGTGGTGAAAGCAAAAATCATCAAATTGCTGGTTTTCGTGTTTATGATTCGGTCGCCCCTAATGCAACGGATCATCAGCATCTGACCGCTGTATATGACAGCGTGACTGGTATTTTAAAAGGACTGATTGTTGGACGCTGGGTCGGAGATTTTCGAACCGGTGCGATTGGTGGCGTGGCTATCGATCAACTGGCACATCGAGACACCAAAATACTCAGTCTGATTGGAACCGGCAAGCAGGCGCGCACTCAACTCCAGGCTGCTCTCGCCGTTCGTACATTTGAAGCGATTAGGGTTTTTAGTCGTGACGCACAGCGTTGTCGTAATTTCGCGGACGAACTGTCCCAAGTAACCGGTGTTGCGATTGATCCTGTTGACTCATCTCGTGAAGCAGTTTCGGAAGCTGACATCATCATCACGGCAACAACAAGTTCGACTCCTGTCATTCTCTCAGAATGGCTGAAACCCGGTGCACACATCAATCTAATCGGCCCGAAGTTCTCGGATGCCTGCGAACTCGAACCTTCTATATTCCAACGTGCGAGCTTATTAGCAACCGACTCTCCAGATCAGGCACTGGCTTTTGGTGATCAACTTATAGTTGAATCGCTTACAGACGTTCCGCCGCTGCAAGACCTCGCAACGCTAGTGGCCTCCGACTATTCTCGCCCCGTCCGTGACCAGGGAATCAGTGTTTTCGTCTCTCTCGGCCTTGCGGCAACGGAGGTTATCCTAGCCAATGCCATACTGCAGAAACAGTAGACGCTTGTTCTAACTCAGAGTATACCAATGCACCTCTCACAAGCACTCATCTTCCTTTTTTCACCTGGCAAATCAGGAATACCCTTCACATTTGAAAGGAAAACCGATGTTTGACAAGGAACTCCTAAGAATCCTTCGATGCCCTATGGGCAAAAGTGAACTGCGACTGGAAAATGATTATCTCGTGTGCATACAGTGCGGCCCAAAATTCTCAATCCAAGACGGAATACCGGTTATGTTGATTGAAGAGGCTGAACTGCCGGACGGCTGCAGTAATCCAGAACAGCTTCCCTGCATAATCGAGAACGCTAACAAAAACGGAACCCATTGACTTCCATAAGTTTATGTTTTCATCAATCAGATTCCGATTTTGCGAAGTGCCTCAATAAGGCCGCAGACCGCTGGACGCCGACTAGGATCATGACTACGAAACTGATAAATTAATCGGCACTGAGCGTCAACAATCACATCACCACCCAGCTGATACATATCACTCATTTTTATTTTTGATGGTGGTAGCCAACCGCAAATCATCAGCTTCAAATAGCGTCCCATGACATCTAATTTCAACATGGTTTTCCATGACGTTCGATGGATACCCAATGTTTGATAGGAATTTCGTTCTGGATCCGATAACACTGGAAACGGAAAGTCATTGCTCTGGCAATATACGTTAACTTGTTCGGGGCTATCAAAACTAATAACCAGAACTTCTGAATCCAACGCGCGAATCTGATCGTAGGATGCCTGCACCTCACCGAGATGCGCGCGACAGGCAATTCATGCCAGATGACGTAACAGAACTATAACCAATGGCTTTTTAAAATCAGAGATATGAATTAATCCGCCATCCGGACCAAACAATCTCCAGTCCGGGATTTTATCACCAAGTTTCAATGACATCGTCAAAACCAATTTTGCACACGGTTACTGCCCTGAAACAAGACCTTACATCAACCGACCTTTTCAATAAATGTTCCTATACTCGACAAAAACGCTGACAGGGATCGCTCCTGACAGCAGCTGGGGATCCTGGATTCGAACCAGGAATACTTGATTCAGAGTCAAGCGTGATGCCGTTTCACCAATCCCCAAATATCCTTACTGTCTCTCATTATCAACCGGTAGAAAATATGGTCAAGCCAAAAGGAAAACGCTATTTGTAGTCGATACCGCCAGAAAGCTGATTATTAAACCCAAACTCGCCAATGTTTTCATGGCTTCTGTTACTTATCCAAGACTGAATAGGCCATGAAAACAGAAATTGTTCTATCTTGCATTTTGAGGACTATTGACGGTACACTCAAGTGCCTATATTGATGTTAGTCCTTAATGCTAAAGCTTTTTCGGAAAGAACCTGCAGAATATGATCGAGCAACTAACCATAAATGTAAAAGGCTTATTAACTGAACGCCAGCCTTTTGGATTTGAACAAGCAGAAGAACTTCGCTTGGCGTTGAATCATAATCCCGGTGAAAGCACAGCGCAATTAAGACAAGCCATCCAATTGTTACAGCAAGATGATTTGTACCATGGTACGGATCTCAAGTTACGACTCGGGATCGCTGAATATCTGTTGTCGCATAACAATATCGCTGAAACGCACCTGTCGGTCTGTACAACAGACGCGTTAGGTTCATTTTATCTAGGTAAAGTACAGCTTGCAGAAAGCAAGTTTTCCGATGCAGAACAAAGTTTTCTCAGCGCAGCAAACTTAGGTGCACCGGAACACACCTGCGCGCTGCTGCGAGTGGAAGCCCTGCGCAAAAACGGACAACTTGAAAATGCAGAAACTTTACTGGATTCCGTAGTATCTCGATCGGAGGAATCAGCCGAATCGCTGTACCAACGAAGCGCCTGTCTCATGGCGCGCAAAGACCATCATGCCGCCCGGGATTTAGCTGAAAAAGCGGTTGATATGGACGCTCATCACATCGGTTCACTTTTTTCTATAGCTTATGCAAACGACCTTCTTGGTAATGACGAACTGGCTATTGAACTCTATGAGAAGGCGCGTAATCTTCGCCCCTTACACATCGGATGTCTTTTGAACTTGGGTGTTTTATACGAAGATACAAACGAATATGCCCGCGCAATGGAATGTTATGAACAAATCCTATCGTTCTATCCCGATCACGAGCGAGCACGGCTTTTTCTGAAAGATGCGCGCGCATCACGCAACATGTTCTATGACGAAGACACCGATCGACAGAATGATCGCCTCAGTCAAGTACTCAATGTACCTGTAACCGATTTCGAACTATCTGTTCGCAGTCGGAACTGTCTCAAACGCATTAATGTTACAACGTTGGGCGATTTAACTCTCACCCCCGAACCGGAATTGTTGAACAGTAAGAATTTCGGAGAAACGTCACTCCAAGAAATCAAAGAGATGATGAGTTCTCGTGGACTCCGTCTTGGGCAGGCACTGGAAACGCATTCTTCCATGGATTTTCATTCAGCTCCAACAGAATTAACGCCGGAAGAAGAGGCTCTTTTATCAAAACCAATTTCAGAATTGAGTCTCTCGGTTCGCGCTAGAAAATGTATGACACGGTTAAATATCCCATCGATTGGAGATCTCGTTAAACGCAGTGGTGACGAACTACTTGAAAGCAAGAATTTCGGCGTCACCTCGCTGAATGAAGTTCGAGAAAAACTTCAAATAATGGGTTTAAAGTTAAGAGGCGACTGAAATAAAGTAGCTGCCCTTTCCACCAGATATGGAAGGCCCCACCAAACCCAGGGGCTCCATCCGAACCTGGTTTCATGTTTGGTTTTCCTCCAATCCACTTCACGCTTTCACAAGACCGATACCGTTTCGTCTAAGACTGTCGTTGTTGAAGTCCGATAAACTGTCAGAGGAACTCTCTAGATTACTGTACTGCAAGTTGGTTTCCGTATTATCGTGATGACATTCACCTACCATAAGCGGGTTACATTTGTGCTTTGGCCTAGCCTTTTTCATCTGCCCACGAAAAAAACATCACACCTCTCCGTTTATTACGTATGCACACTGTTGATCCTGGGGATATTGCATTTTCCCTGCTTCGCTAAGCCTCTGGCTGACAACACGCCACTCGAATCTCAATCTGCTCAGACCAATATCCGTACCAACTCTTCACAATTTTCTGGAATCCCTCCTGTACGTGTTCTTTTAACCTCACGCCCGGTGAACATTCTCTCCATGCACATCGATGGCCCCTATGACGTACTGACTCCTGACAAAAAACTCCTTCTCCACAGCAACCAATCTTTTAGAGGATCGATAAAGACAGGCAACCTTTTCTTTGACATGGGGGACCATCATTTTCAAGAAAAGGTGATCGAGATTGTGCCAACCTCGCAACCTTCACTATGGATCAACGACCATCTGTACCGCGGATCGGTGCGTGTAATGCGCACCTCTTCAAATCGTTTGCGTGCTGTTAACTACATAAATATTGAAGACTATCTAGCCAGTGTTCTCAACGGAGAAATGCCTGACTCTTTTCCTCAAGCAGCACGATCTGCGCAAGCTATAGCAGCTCGAACCTATGCCCTATACCAGGCAAAAACATTTGGCAAACACAGCACCTATGATCTCCGATCCGGAACCGGCAGCCAGGTCTACCAAGGTGTCCAGTACCGAAATGCAAAAGGAAAGCGTATTGCTGTAGAAAATCGATCGAGTCGACAGATCATTGATAGAACTCGAGGTGTTGTTTGTACCCATCGTGGAAAACTGTTCTGCACTTACTACTCATCCATTTGCGGTGGCAGAACGACCAATGGAAAAGCAATCTTTAAGGATGCGGCAACTCCTTTAATGAGTGTTCCTTGTGATTGGTGCGTTGGAAGCAAATACTACCGTTGGAAAAGCTCCGTAACACGGAATACAGTAGAACGACAATTACAGAAGTATTTCACTCAAAAAAACCGCTCTTTCGACCAATTAAAAGAAGTGACTCTACAGAAAGCTACACGCAGAGGAAATATTCCACTAGTGCGTGTTTCAACAAGTCATTCTTCGATGGAACTTTCATCATATGTATTTCGACTACGAGTAAGTCCTAAAAAGATCCGCAGCCCGTATTTCCTTGTGCAAGATCAGGGTACTCACTTTGCTTTTTCTGGCCGTGGCTGGGGACACGGTGTTGGACTTTGCCAGTGGGGAGCTCGTGGTCAGGCTCTGGCTGGGCGATCGGCAACACATATTTTGATGCACTATTACCCACATTCTGAATTAATCACAGTAAAATAACTATCCATGTCGAATGACAGATATGTCACTTGGATGGTATTCCCTTTTCCCTTTGGAAGAATCACAATTATAATCTTTTCCACCATTACGAACGTCGCTACGGGATAAGGAGTACACCATATGTCTCACAAGCAGTCGACACGGCGCGCATTTATACGCTCTACGATTGCAGCCGGTAGTGTGATTCCTTTGAGTAGCTCCCTGATAACCGGTCAAATCAATCGTGGAGACGGGATACCTCTTCGAAAGCTCACCAAACACAATGGAGAGAACATTTATGTTTCTATCTTATGCCTTGGAGGATGGCATATTGGAAAAGCTGCACTAGAAAGTTCTGATAAGGAAGCCATCCGTCTAATGCACACTGCAATCGACGAAGGACTTACCTTTTTCGATAATGCATGGGATTATCACAATGGCTACAGCGAACAGATCATGGGCAAGGCACTCAAAGACCGCCGTGACCGCGTATTCTTAATGACCAAAAATTGCGAACGGGATTATCTTGGTTCAAAGCAACAACTCGATGAAAGTCTGAAGAGGCTTAAAACAGACGTCATCGACCTCTGGCAATTTCATGAAATGATTTATGACAATGATCCGGATTGGGTTTTTGAAAGAGGTGGAATTCGTGCAGGTATCGAAGCGGTCCAAGCCGGTAAAGTCCGATTCCTTGGTTTCACAGGCCACAAAGATCCGCGCATTCATCTCAAAATGCTAAACAAACCGTATCATTGGGCCTCGTCTCAAATGCCGATTAATGTATGTGATTACCATTATCGAAGTTTTCAAAAATCAGTTATTCCCACCTGTCTCGAACAACAGATTGGAATCATCGGCATGAAAAGCCTCGGAGGTAGTCCTGATGGTCAAAAAGCACGCATACCCAGTGCCGGAATCGCAACTGCCGAAGAATGCATCCAGTATTCACTTTCCATGCCCGTTTCAAGCCTTGTCGTTGGCATTCGCAATGCCAAGGATCTAGATCAAGCTTTACGCGTTGGCCAGAACTTTCAGCCTATGACCGAAGAACAACTAGCTTCGTTGCGTGACCGAGTAGCAGAGATATCTGGCGATGGTCGTCATGAACTTTTTAAGACTACCAAGATGTTCGATGGCCCATACCACCAAAAACAACATGGTTTCGATTTGTAAGATCACAAAAAGCAGTGTCCAAACAAGACGATATTTAGACAATCTCCGGAGATCAATAATGGCGGAAGAAGAAGTATTTGATGAATACCGTGAAAAACTGGTAATTGAGACAAAAACAATATGGCCCGAGGATATCGACACCGACCATAACCTGGACCGAACCAAGATTTCCGATAGTTTACATGCTAATCCAAAAGCCGCAAACCAATTACGGTACATTCGACAGCACACTGGATTTCGTCGAGAAATCACCGTTACCTCAGAGGATCTGAAAAGACTTTAATATTGTTACCTCAAGCTGGCTGGAATTGCCCTCTTTCATAACTAATGATCCCGTGTCACATCCTTCTCAACAGTTGGCCACTGTGGGCCTCCGCCCACTAAATAGCAAACTTCCAGTACTGCTATTTGTAGGAAACAGCGAACATTATGAATTTCTTCCATTTACTGAGGTGCTTCGAAAAAGCGGTTATCCCTTTCACGCTGTAGCAAATTTACCAGAAGCGATAAGGTTTCTAGAAAAAACTCCAGACCTGCCGGACCTCATCATAATAGGCCAACTCTGGCCAGAAGAGTTCTCATCAGATGACCCAGTTGTATTATCGCAAATAGCTCCATTGGCTCGATTTGCCTGGTGCCTGGGAAGCTGGTGTCCCCCCCTGCAACAACTAGTGGAATACCGTCAAGGCGATGTTTATTCCACGACACACAGCAATGCCAGGCTGTTACTTAGACAGCTGGATTTATTTACTCAGCAAAAAATATGTTCTCTGAATTTACCACTTACGGCAAGAAGGGACGAACGATTCGAGACCAGCTTTATTCAAACACCTGATTCAGAAATCCCAACGTCCCATAAGAGCCACTCCCAACATAATGCAGAGCTCTCATCAATAGCTATTAGGAGCAACTACGATGCCCTGAAAAGACTCTTGGAAGAAATCTGCGCACGCTACTTCCCTGATCAAACCTTGATACTATCTGGCGAGGATCCCATCCCTGCAACCATCAAATGTTTAATCTGGGATATGACTCCCTGGACAAAACAAACGATTGTACAGCTCGAACAAATACGAATAACCCATTCCAATATCAGAATTATTGCGCTGATTGATTTTCCACGCCCAGATATTCATGAATGGCTATACCGATTTGATGTCGAAACGATTTTTTGTAAGCCACTCGCATTAAATGATCTCGTATGGTCTTTAGCTAACCCGACTGAAACTTCCCATTGCGGAAATGGAACTTAAGCTTACTCTGAAAAGAATTGTTCCACAAACGCGTATCATTCTTTCTCATCAGAATCGGAACTTCAATACCCTACCAGACTCGACAGGGCCACCACCTAGCACATCACCAGCAACTATGAACGAAAGTAGTAGTCGGGCCAGGCAGCAAACTCGTTGTCAATCGAGTGGCCAGGCACGTCCCAGAGCCTTGCGTTGACACAACATCAATTGATGAATCCCTTGCTGGGCCAACTGAAGCTGATCGTCAAGTTGTTTCTTTGAAAACGTTCGCCCTTCCGCAGTTCCTTGAACTTCGATGAACTCATCACGATTTGTCATAACCACATTCATATCCACATCTGCAGACGAGTCCTCTATATAATTCAGGTCCAGTAGAAGCTTGCCACCTGATGAACCAACACTGGTCGCTGCTACACATTGTCTGATAACCGGCGCGGAGGATTTCCCTATGGTCTTAATCGACTTAACGGCATCAACCAATGCAACCCACGCACCTGTGATACTCGCTGTACGAGTCCCACCATCTGCCTCGAGAACGTCACAATCCACCCAGACCGTATGCTCCCCCAGCGCTTCCATGTCAACCACTGCACGCAGGCTACGCCCAATCAGTCTCTGAATCTCTGTTGTTCTTCCATCGACTTTTCCAGCTCTGTCACGCGCTTTTCGTGATGATGTACTACCGGGCAGCATTGCGTATTCAGCCGTCACCCAACCACGCCCCTGTCCTTCTAAAAAGAAGGGAACACCTTGCTCAACACTTGCGGTGCATAAGACCGTTGTTTGACCTGATTTAACAAGCACACTTCCTGGTGCATTTTTAGTAAATCTACGACGAATTGTTACCGGTCTCAATTCGTCTGCCTTTCTGCCATCCACGCGAAGCGACATTGTTACTCACTCTTTTCTTCTTTGTTCAGCAAAGTCACCAACAACGCCTTCTGTAAATGGAGGCGATTTGCTGCCTGCTGAAACACCATGCTTTGTGGTCCGTCAATAACTTCTGCCGTTACTTCTTCCCCTCGATGCGCGGGAAGACAATGCATAAAACATGCATCGGGAGAAGCCCTTTCCATCAAATGTTGATTGACTTGAAACGGCTGTAGCGATTCTCTGCGAGTGTTCGCTTCTTCTTCCTGTCCCATACTGGTCCAAACATCCGCATAAATAACATCTGCCCCTTTAACGGCGTCCATTGGATCTGCCTGTTGACTCCACAGTAGCTGTGGAACACACTCTCTCAATTCTTGCTGAAAAGATTCTTCGAATTGGTATTGTTTCGGAGCGGCCAAAACAAATCGCATTCCGAGTTTACCACATCCAATCGCCAGAGATCTCGCAACGTTATTACCATCACCTACGAAAACCAGGGTGCGCCCTTCTATCGAGGACCATCGTTCCGTCAACGTAAAGAGATCTGTCATAGCCTGGCAAGGGTGGACGTAGTCTGAAAGACCATTAATTACAGGTACTTGGCTATGGCGAGCAAATTCAACTTGAAGAGCATGAGAAAACGTTCTCAGAACTACACCATCGACATAACCTCCCAATACTCTCGCAAAATCGGGAACCGATTCTCGGTGGCCAAGCCCAACTTCCTCAGCCATCAAAAACAAACTGGACCCACCTAAATGAATCATGGCTGTTTCAAAACTAACACGTGTTCTCAAAGACGGCTTTTCAAAAATCAGAGCAATAACCCGCTGATTAAGGAGAGGATCCCGGCTTCCAGATTCAGTTCGCTCTTTTAAATCAGCTGCGCAGAGAAATATCTCTTTCAGTTCATTCGAATCCAGATCAAAAAGACTAATTACATACTTCATTCTGACACGCTACCTGCCAAACGCAGTTTACCCCCTCTACCTAAAGCTAAAGTATCACTTCGCCTGCTCTTTCACGTCAAATCCCTTCATGACATGACGTCCTTTATCCATGCTCAGGGTGTTGATTATCCATCATTTACCTAATACTATCCCTGATTATCACTTCCATGAAAGACCGCCTTATCGGAAATGTCCTTTCGAAACCATGCGCCGTCCCAATCAATTTTGGCAACTGAATCATAGGCGGACTTTTTCGCATCAGTAAATGACTGGCCTAACGCCGTTACTCCCAAAACTCGTCCGCCATCAGTAACGACGTTTCTATTGTCCAATGTAGTGCCGGCATGAAACACCTGAATATCTCCAGAAAATGGAATTTTTTCCAACCCATTGATTACGGTCCCTTTCGAGTAATCACCGGGATATCCTTTCGAAGCCATTACCACACATACCGCCGGACGCGGATCCCAGTCAATGGACCCAATACTATCCAGACGTTCATCTATCGTCGCTTCCATTACTTCGATAATATCGCTCTTTAAACGCATCAATACAGGTTGTGCTTCTGGATCACCAAAACGGACATTAAATTCCAATACTTTTGGCCCTTGGTTCGTCAACATCAAGCCGGCATAAATCAAACCCTGAAATGGCCTTCTATCTCGTTTCATGGCATGAACCACAGGAACCAAAATTTGACGTTCGACCTCCGACATGACCTCATCGGAAAGAATTGGCACCGGAGAGTAAGCTCCCATTCCTCCGGTGTTGGGACCTTTATCACCATCAAATGCAGCTTTGTGATCCTGGGATGCTTCTAAAGGTACAATCGTTCGGCCATCCGTAAAAGCTAGAATACTTACTTCGGGACCATTCAGCTTTTCCTCAATGATGACTTGATTGCCCGCGGTCGAAAATTCCATGTCGCGCATGATACGCTCAATCGCTCGCAACGCTTGATCACGATTATGACAAACCAAAACACCCTTACCTGCTGCCAGTCCATCAGCTTTAATCACCGAAGGTCTGTCATCTCGCTCATTTAAGTAATGTTCTGCAGATTCCGAGTCATTAAAAATCTGAAACTCTGCTGTAGGTATATCTGCTGATCGCATCAAATTTTTAGCAAACACCTTGCTGCTTTCCAGTTCTGCCGCAGCTTTTGTAGGGCCAAAAATTCGTAAACCTTCTGATCGAAAAGCATCCACAATTCCCTCAGCTAAGGGTGCCTCAGGACCCACAACGGTTAAACCGATTTCTTCTTCTCTCGCAAACTGTATCAAGCGAGTAAAATCAAGTGGGGCAATACTTACATTATTTGCTGTTTGTGCAGTACCTGCATTTCCGGGTGCACAAAAAAGCGTATCCACGTGGGGTGATTGTGCTATTTTCCAGCACAAAACATGTTCTCGTCCTCCCTGACCAACCACCAAAACCTTCATTACTTTTCATTCCTTGATACAAATAACCGAAATATTCCGTTCCGATTCTAGAATACTGTAAAACAAATCTGAAGCATTCCTGAGAAAAGACCACTTCCGATCATTTCTTTCATCCTGAAACGTTCTATATGAAAATACCAAACCAGATTTACCTGAAACATAAGCAAGCCCGCGTAATTCTCTGGTCGAACTTACCGCTACGCGTCTAATTCATTCATGACTGCATCGACCAACGGTGCAACTGTCTCCGGACCGAAGTCAAACTTGATTCCGGCTGTTTGAAAAAGATCTGGCAGGGGAATGCTCCCACCTTTTGACAATGATTTCAGATATGCCTCCAGCGCACCTGAAGAGTCCGATTTCGCATTAATCCAAATTCCAAGTGCACCTAATTGAGCTATTCCATATTCAATATAATAAAATGGCACGCCAAACAAATGTCCCTGTCTTTGCCAGAGATTTTTCTGTGCTTCTTCAAATCCGGACCAATCAGATTGGTCACTGAAACGGTCTCGAAGTTCCATCCAGTGTGTCTGGCGCTCTTCGGAAGAATGCCCCGGGTGAGTATATATCCAATGTTGGAACGCATCAATTGTCGCAATCCAAGGTAACAATTCGAGGATTCCTTCCAAATGTTGTCGACGCGATCGTGTTGCCTCTTCCTGGGTGTAGAAGACCTCAAGATGTTGATTGGCTATTAATTCCATTGTCATGGATGCCACTTCACAAAATTCCATGGGGGCATGCTGATAATCCAGTATAGGCTCATCAGTCGTTGCAAATGTGTGAAATGCGTGTCCGGCTTCATGCAACATGGTCCGCAAATCACCGTCACGCCCTACGGCATTCATGAAAATAAACGGCAAGTGATATTCATCAAGCGTAGCCTGATAGCCACCAGGTGCTTTGCCTTTGCGATTGTCAAGATCCAATAATTCAAGATCCATAAGCTGCTCAAACTGATGACCCAGTCTCGCATCAACTTTCTGAAAAATTTCAAAACAACCCTGCGTAAGATCCCCAACCGTTTCAAATGGCTGTAACGGCTCTTTACCAGTAGGATCCACCGCCAAATCCCAAGGACGCAATGACTCCACCTGCAACAGCTCACGACGGCGTCGTGCGAGCTCTCTCACTGCAGGCATTACGCGTTGCTCACATGCCATATGAAAATCAAAACAATGGTCCGGGGAATAATCAAATCGCTCCAGCCGCTGAAACTGAAAATCACGAAAATTGGAGTAACCAGCATTTTTAGCTCGACGATGACGCAAGGAGACAAGTTGCTCAAAAATATTACCCAGATCATCCTTATCTTCAAGACGACGGCCATTAATGGTCGCAAATGCTTCTTTACGCAAAGCGCGATCTGTTCCTTCCAGATACGTACCAATCTGAATTAGAGTCTGCTCTTTACCATCAAATAGAGCAGTCTGTGAGCCTTTGATTTTGTCATGCTGCTGGTCCAACTTGGCTTCTTCTGCTTCTAACTCAACGTTTTCCTGTCGAAATAACGCTACCGCGTTTCGACGACACTTCAGCATTAAACCATACCGGTCCGGAAGATGTGCCGTATGCTCATTTTCGAGGAGCATTTGGTTAAGTTTGTTCCATCTGGGAGTAATCCGAGGTCGGATCTCTTCAACAAAATGGAGATAAGCGTTTTCAAACTCTTCATTCGTTGTGTCTACGGTCATGCGAATGAACGCCATCCCACCCTCTTGTTCAATGACCTTCTGTAGTTCAAACTGGTCTTCAATCCAACGCTGCAGACTTTTTAGGTCCTCGAGATTACGTGACTCAAGATCCTTGAACAAAGGTTCCATTTGATCCCAGTCGGACGAATCAAATTGTTCCGGTACAAATCGACGTAATACTGGTCCTGTGAGTTGCGAAAACAAGTCAGCGTTTTCCATAACATACCATTGCCTGAAAAAGTAAGCGGAAGGTTAAACAGGTACTACCCTGTTGCCGAATTTAATGATGGAACCCAAACTTTCAAAAATACATATTTCACCGATGATGCATGCTGCACACATGGTCATCCTTAAGCATCGGCGCAGGATGATTCTTGGAATTAATAGTTCCAGATGTTCCTACAACTGCTCATTAACCACGCCCTACATACAACTGCTCAGTTGGAAGAACCACAGCTTCAAAAACATTAACATGAAGAGGTAACGACGCCATCAACAAAGCGGATTCAGCCAGTTCATCAACGCTCATCATTGGCTCATCATCGCTTTCCTTCCCAGACTCTTGGCGCCGTTCAACATAAATATTTCCCGGATGCAAACAACTTGCAACAATCCCGAACTCCCGCCCATCAAGTGCCGTCGCATGAGTCAAACCGGAAATGCCAAATTTGCTCGCACTATAAGGAGCTGAACCTGGGCGCACACGCTGTGCGGAAATCGACCCAATGTTAATGATTCGCCCACCTCCCTGATCCTTCATAATTCGAAAGGCCGCCCGGGAACACAGAAATGGACCCCGTAAATTAACCCCAATTACATGATCCCATGCTTCCGTCGAAAGCATGTCCAGTCGGCCCCCATCAAAAGCGCCGGCGTTATTAACCAGTATATCCAGTCGGCCAAATTGCTCTATCGAACCAGCGAACAGATTCTCAACTTGCGATTCGTCCGTAACATCTGTAGGTACGCTCAATATATGTTCCGGATTAACCAATGAACTCAACTCTTCCCGAGTTTTGTTCAGGTCATCTTCATTACGAGCAGCCAGTACTACAGAAGCTCCGTTTTTTACAAACGCTCTCGCAATTCCCTTACCAATTCCTTTGTTCGAACCCGTAATCACTGCAACTTTTCCATCAAGCTTTCCCATTTTCATCCTTTCCCTGTTTCACCTAATACCACACAAACAGACACTCGATCAGTATACTCGCCGGCACATCAGAAAACATCGGTACAAGTTAGGATTGTTGTCCCGGGATCAGGTTCGAGCAATGTGTGCGAAAAACCTGCATTATTTGTTTTCCATCAATCCAGGAATCTTTATTCCAAGTATTGATTCGTTACACCTGCGTATTGGGTCTAGTCAAACAAACTTGCCATTTCAGAGTCTCCCCATCACCTGTACTTGTGCAACAATCCCTCTTACTTCTTCTCATGAACAAAACATGATACTTGATGTTCCTTTCCCTTGAGCACCGGAAAATCGTCACGGCAACTCGGTTCGACTTCACTGCAACGATCGGAGAACGGACACCCAAGGTAGATTTTGTCCGGCGACGGAACTTCACCTGAAAGAAGAATACGCTGTTGGTTAGATTTCAATGATGGATCCGGAGTTGGAACAGAGGACAAAAGGGCGCGCGTATAAGGATGCAATGGACTGTCATACAAATTTTTTGCTGAAGCCAACTCAACGATTCTCCCCAAATACATCACGCCTACTCGATCTGCAACATGACGAACAACGGCAAGATCGTGTGCGATAAACAGGTACGCCATTCCCACTTTTTGTTGTAAATCCATCAACAAGTTGATCACCTGAGCTTGGATAGAGACATCCAGTGCAGAGACCGCCTCGTCACAGATGATAAGTTTCGGTTGAGAAGCCATCGCCCGAGCAATACCTACTCGCTGTCTCTGGCCACCTGAAAACTCATGTGGATAGCGATTCATAAAACGAAGATTCAATCCCACTAAATCCATCAGACGCATTACTTCTAATTTACGCGTGGTACGATCGTACATCCCATGAATCTCCATGGGTTCTCTTATAATCTTGCCTACCGTCATACGAGGGTTCAATGACGCAAAAGGATCCTGAAAAATCATCTGTACCTTACGTCTGTCATGATGCCTCTCAGATGCTGTTAAAGTGTTCACGTCTCTTCCATCAATGCGCACTTTACCCGCTGTTACTTTCACCAGATTGACGATAGCCCGTGCAAGCGTTGATTTACCGCATCCTGACTCGCCGACCAGCCCCAAAGTCTCTCCTTCCCGGACTGCGAAAGTTACTCCATCTACCGCACGAACAACCGAGATTGGTCGACCAAGCCAATCCTTCTTCCCGGGATAATGCACCTTTATATCTTCTACCTCGAGCACCTTCGAACTTTGTTCGAAGGATTGATCCGGAGAGATATGTACAGCATGGTTCACAATCGAAATCCTTTATCTCGCAAACAGCCAATTTCTTTCAGACATCGATGTTCTCGAAAAGTTCCTTCCGATTTAATCCGATTAAGAATAGGAACTTGTTGATTACACTCCTCATCTCCATAACTACAGCGTGGAGCAAATGCACAGCCAGGAGGAAGTTCTGTCAAATCAGGAGGTTGCCCTGAAATGGATTGCAGACGTGCTTTTGGATCTCCCTGAACGTTGAGAACTGAATGCAATAAACCGAGCGTATAGGGGTGGCGCGGATCACGAAATAACTCCTCGGTCTCTGCCTGTTCGACTGCTCGTCCCGCATACATGACAATGACCCGATGACAATTGTGTGCAACCACACCCAAATCATGTGTTATCAAAATAATGGCAGTCCCTTCATCCTCCTGAAGTTGACACATCAGTTCAAGGATCTGAGCCTGAATAGTCACATCCAAAGCAGTCGTGGGCTCATCGGCAATCAGGATGTCTGGCTTGCACGATAATGCCATTGCAATCATGACTCTTTGGCGCATCCCTCCAGAAAACTGATGTGGATATTCCTGAATTCGTTTTGGCGCATTCGGAATTCCCACACGTTCCAACATCTCAACCGCACGATTTCTTGCCTCCGACATTTGGATTCCGAGATGCCATCGAGTGACTTCTGTAAGCTGATCTTCAATTGTCAAATAAGGGTTAAGTGCAGTCATCGGATCCTGAAAAATCATGGCGATTCTATTTCCACGGATTCGACACATTTCATTCGACGAAAGGGACAGCAAATCTTGACCACGATATACAATTTTCCCCGACTCAACTTTTCCGGGTGGTTGTGGAATCAATCCCATTACAGCCAGATTCAGGACCGATTTACCTGATCCTGATTCGCCAACAATGCCTAAAGTTTCACCCTCATGCAGATCAAAACTGATCCCATTTACTGCCGACACATAACCCGTGTCCGTTCTGAATCCGACCTGTAAGTTTCCGACTTGAAGTATTTGAGGAGTATTCATGTTTACTACTTGTTCTTCATTCTCGGATCGAATGCATCTCGCAACCCATCTCCAAGAAAACTGAGACCAAACAACGTTAAGGCTAAAGCGATTCCCGGATATACCACAAGCCACCAGTAAGTCCTTACCGGGGTAATTACCTGGATTCCTTCATTAACCAGTAACCCCCAGGACACCGCCGGAGGTTCCACTCCCAGTCCAAGAAATGATAAGAAGTCCTCAAAACGCATCACCTGTGGAATTGTCAATGTGAGGTAGACAATCACAATGCCCATTACATTGGGAACCAGATGTTGAAAAACAATTCGGATTCTGCTGGCTCCAACGACACGAGCAGCATCCACAAACGGTTCCTGTTTGAGAGAAATTACCTGACCGCGTACAACACGAGCCATTGTTAACCAGTAGATCGCTCCGATCATCAGGAAAAAAACCGTAATCTGATCAATGCCATGACTTTTTAGCCAACTCGCTAACTGTTCCTCCTTAACTATTGTGATCATGAAAATAACCACAAAAATAAAGGGGACCGAGTAAATCACATCCACAATTCGCATCATCAACGCATCCACCCAACCCCCACAGTATCCAGAAATCGCACCATAACTGACACCGATCACCAGAGATACAAGAGTAGCTACTATCCCGACAATCAAAGAAATGCGCGCACCCCATATAACACGAGATAAGACATCACGTCCAAGATTGTCCGTCCCAAGAACAGAAGGGATACACCAGTCACCAACAAACCGAAGACGACACTCAAGCATCCATCGCGTTAAGGTCCCCGAATTACTCCATAATGCATGTATGGGATGATTGGCCTCCCATGATTCAATCGTTTCTTTCAACTTCAAAATGTCTTTACCATCTGAAATACGATTTACCTGCTCCTGCAACTGAATACGTTTTGCCTTAAATTTCTCAGAATATCGCTGCACCCTGTTCGGAACACTGTTGTCTGACTGCAGTATTTCTGATGTTTCTACAGATTGATTGCTGAATCTCTGGTCTATTTCATCCCGAGCTTCAATCCAGATCATGCGTGTCTTTGCAACGTCATCGTACAATCGAGAAATCGAAGCATACTCGCTCCATTTTCTGCTCCGCTCATAGAGTAAATCCAGCTCTCGCTGATATTCAGCAACACTGGTTTTATACAAAGATATCTGGCTGACGTTCGGAGCCAGCAACTGTCGCTTGACCATATCCTGATATTGAGGACTCTGTAGTGGAAGGACTGGGGCCAAAAACGCTACCAACCCTAACACAACAAGAAAAGCCAAAGAAAGCATTGCTGCCCCATTCTTCCTGATACGCATCCACACATCGCGCCATATAGAGATCCCTCGTATCTTTTGTACTTCTGACAAAAGACGACTGTATTCATCTCTGTTATTTTGTTGGTTGTCAGCAATATTCATTTAAAAAATGAATTCCGGGATGAGCCTAGAAACTGTGAAAGTATTATTCCATATCCACGCGTGGATCTATGATTCCATAAGAAATATCTACAAGCGTATTCATGACAAATAAGAGTCCCGTATATACCATGACCATTCCCATGGCCATCGGATAATCCCTTTGAAGCGCAGCTTCCACAAAATGACTCCCCATACCCGGCAAGGCAAAAATCTTTTCAAGGACCAGTGACCCGGTAAGAATCGCTGCTGTAGCAGGACCTAAATAGGAAACCACAGGTAGCATGGCGCCACGTAAGGCGTGCTTTAACACCACGTGTCTCGTACTCAATCCTTTCGCGTATGCTGTACGTATATAGTCCTGACCAAGCACCTCAAGCATGCCCGTTCGAGTCAGTCGGGCAATGTATCCGGCAAACGGTGCACCAAGGCACAACGCCGGTAACACGATTTGTTTTAAAGAGCCCCAACCGGCAGATGGAAACCAGTGCAATACAAAAGAAAAAAGGATCACCGCTACACTTGCTAGCACAAAATTCGGAACAGCTATTCCAAGTGTCGCCAAAACTCTGAAGGATAAATCCAACAGTGAACCTCGAAACATAGCTGACAGTACACCCGCGCTTAAACCAAGACTTAATGCAAAAACCATCGCGAAGATTCCCAGTGCTGCAGATACTGGAAATCCTTGTGCTATCACTTCGTTCACACTGTAATCTGAAAGCCGAATGCTGGGGCCAAAATCTCCTCTCAGCACGATCCCTTCAAGCATCAACAAATATTGCTCAATCCAAGGCTTGTCGAGATTGTATTTAGCCTCAAGATTGCGCTTGATCTCCTCAGAAACACGGCGTTCACTATCGAAAGGTCCACCAGGAACCGCGTGCATTAACATAAAAGTAAGTGTGTACACGACCCAGAAGGTAAGAACCATCCATCCTAATCGAGTAACGAGTATTCGTAACAACTTACTGATCTCTCGTTGAAAACTACTGATTGTCTATTTTCAGAATATGGAGTGGATGGACATCCTGCACATTACTTGAGAAGCCGAGGACATGTGGCTGGACCAAGTTTTTTGAAACATAAAAATATATCGGAATGATCGGTTGCTCATCCATCAATATTTGTTCTGCCTCTGTAAGAAGCCCTAATCGCTTCTGATAATCGGGTTCGAATTTCGCTTGTTCAATCAGATCATCATAGCGAGCATTGCTCCAATTGGTCTGGTTGTTCGCTCCATCTGTAACAAACATATCTAAAAACGTGTTCGGATCCGGATAATCGCCAATCCATCCACTGCGGGCTACTTCATAATCTTTCTGTGAAAGCGTCGCGAGAAAGGTTCTCCATTCATAATTTTCCAATTGAACATTCACACCTAAGTGTTCTTTCCAATCCTGCTGGATAACTTGAGCGATGTCTTTGTGCATATCACTGGTGTTGAAAAGAATACGAATTGCTG
>Ga0310344_10000581_pt1 | contig 28519 bp, 38 predicted proteins | sample HC15DNA20200_MG_FD_203801 | JGI IMG/M metagenome (GOLD analysis project Ga0310344, IMG submission 203801) | Marine microbial communities from station ALOHA, North Pacific Subtropical Gyre - HC15-DNA-20-200_MG | ecosystem: Environmental > Aquatic > Marine > Oceanic | place: Pacific Ocean: North...
ACTATGAAGGACAATGCAAGTACCTTCATGGACACAATGGAAAGTTAGAAATAGATGTGGAGTCAAAGATTCTAGACGATAAAGGGATGGTAATTGATTTCACAGTAATAAAGGAAACCGTAAAAACATGGATTGACTCAAAAATGGATCACCGAATGATTTTATCGAGAGAAGACCCGTTAATACCTCTGCTAGAAGAAGCTGGCCAGCCGATTTACGTCATGGAAGACAACCCAACAGCTGAAAACATAGCTAAACTTGTATTTAATCAAGTTAAATCTCAAGGTATTGACGTTAAGGAAATACGTTTATGGGAAACTCCAACAAGCTATGCATCTTATTCTAAAATGAGCTAGGTAAAAACTTGAATGAAATAGCTGTATTAACTAGTGGAGGTCTAGATAGCGCGATATTGTTAGCTGACCTGGCCAAATCCAACAAAACCCAACCGATATATGTTAGATCGGGGCTAAGATGGGAAAATGAAGAGATCAGCTCTCTAAAAAGTTTTATTGAAACCATTAATAACCCACTTATATCTGAAATTGTGACTTTATCAATAGATGGTTCAACGCTCTATGGTAAAAAGCACTGGAGTCTATGTGGAGAAGTGCCAGCCTATGATGAACCTGACGAAAATGTGTATATACCCGGTAGAAATTTAATACTCGTCGGCTTAGCAGCCATATGGTGTAGTTCAAATAACATATCTTCAATATTCTTGGGATCACTCAAGGGCAATCCTTTCGCAGATGCAACTGATAACTTCATAAAGGATTATTCTGAAATTCTAAAAATCGGTCTTAATAAAGATATTTCTGTTCAAGCCCCTTACAGAGGGAAAAATAAGATTGAATTAATCAAAGAGTTCAAACATCTCCCATTAGATAAAACCATGACATGCATGCAACCTGTCGGCATGATTCACTGTAATGCTTGTAACAAGTGCAAAGAAAGGCGTGATGCTTTTGAAAAGGCAGGGATACAAGATAGAACTAAATACAATAACGAGGAAATTTAATGAATAATAATAACTATCCTACTAGGTCTCCAGCAGAATACGAAAACCGTGTAAAAACAATTGTCCCTCTGTTAAAAAACGTTCTGGAGATGTTGGGAGAAGATGTTGAACGTGAAGGTCTTATAAAAACTCCTGAGCGCTGGGCAAAGGCTCTTCTAGACTATACTAAAGGTATGGAGCAGGATCCTAAGCAACACTTACAAGTGATTTTTAAACTGGATGAGGAAAATTATCCAAATGATGCTCAGGACATGATCATCGTTCACAATATACAATTTACATCCACTTGTGAGCATCATTTGGCTCCTTTCAGAGGAACTGCTCATATAGCTTACATACCAAACCCTGAAAGCAAGAAAATCACGGGCCTTTCAAAACTATCTAGGGTTGTTGAATTGTTTGCTAAACGGCTACAAGTACAAGAACGAATGACACAACAAATCACAAAGGCAATCGATGATTATCTTAATCCTGCTGGCGTAATAGCAGTAACACAAGCTACTCATTATTGTATGGTTCAACGGGGAGTGGAACAGACATCTACATCAACTACTTCTACATCTAGAAGAGGAGTGTTTTTAACTAAGCCGGAACTTGAAGGTAAATTTCAAGACTATCTAAGAATAGAGCTGGATAACGCAAAATTCTAACCCATAAAACTTACTGGATCTATTTATTTTAAATAGTTAATTGAGATCAGATAAGCTGGGTATTACTTCCTGAGCAAGAATAGTCATTGATTTAATCCACTGATCGCGTGGTTCCCATTCATGTGAATAAGCAAGTAGAGTTCCAAATCCACCAATGTCACTGTATAACTGACGGATTTTTTCCGTCACTTCATCACGACTTCCAACTATCCAAATATTGTCCACCATATATTCCAAATCTATAGCTTCATCAGGCATGTCTGGATCCATTTTCATAAGGTCTAGAAAACCAAGTTTATCCATTACTAATCTAAAATAGGTAACGAAGTCACGCGCCATTACGCCGTTAAGTGCAAAATTTCGAGCCTCTTCTGTAGTTTCAGCAATAAAAACATTTCTGCAAATTCTCCAGTCGTTTCTGTTAGGAGAAATACCCGCTCCAAAGGCGGATTCTTCATATACATCCCATTGAGATTTAAGCGTGTTAGAAGGCACAAAATCAATACTCAATGGCCACCAGCCGTTTTGACCAGCTTTTATTAACGAATCAGAGCGAACACCAAGCCCGGCAACAGCAATAGGAGGATGGGGCTTTTGATAAGGTTGCATATGTACGTAGAACCCTAGTTCATCCATAGGCTCAGGTATGGTAAATTTCCAAAACTTATTCTCGTAAGTGCCTGGTTCTAGGCCATCCCAAATTTTAAGCACCATTTCCAACGTCTCCCATGTTAGTTCGCGTTGTTCGTTACTGGCAGCATCAATTCCAAATGCCTGAAAGTCCAACGGGGTCGCTCCACTGCCCACACCCCACATGAATCTGCCTTGCGCTTGATGGTCAAGTTGCGCAATTCTATGAGCAATGTGAAATGGATTATGGTTTGGTAAACAATGAACTCCGGTGCCTAGCTTAATATTTTTAGTCATAGCTATAGCTTGAGCTATAAAAATATCCGGTGCAGGAATGTTTTCCCAAGCAGCTGTGTAGTGCTCTGCAACCCATGCTTCTGAGTAACCGAGTTCATCCAAAACTTTAATTTGGTCTAAATCATGATGAATGGTCTTTGTGAAATCGCTACCTGCGGGGTGCAGAGGGTCCACAAAATATCCTAATTCCATCAGCTGTAATGCCTTTACGCTCTAATACAGAGTTTTCCTATCCGCAATTAACACAACATGCATCAACCCAATGCTCAGGGCTTACTTCTACTAGATGCATTTGATCTTCGGCATCGGTACATTGGTTACTCGGACTAGGACACCTAGTTTTGAAAACACACCCAACAGGCGGGTCTGAAGGACTAGGCACATCTCCCTCTAACACTATCCTATCTCTAGTTGCTTCAAGTACAGGGTCAGGAATAGGTATTGCTGATAAAAGCGCCTTTGTATATGGATGTTGTGGGTTCTCATAAAGTTCTACCCTATCAGCTATCTCTACAATATGGCCTAGATACATAACAGCTATGCGATCTGATATATGTCGTACAACAGACAAATCATGTGCAATAAATAAGTATGTAAGATCATACTGTTCCTGTAGATCTTCCATTAGGTTTATAACTTGAGCTTGAATAGAAACATCCAAAGCTGACACGGGCTCATCACAAACTATGAAGCTTGGGTTTACCGCTATAGCTCGAGCTATACCAATTCTTTGCCTCTGTCCTCCACTAAATTCATGTGGATAACGATCTGCCATAAATGGATTCAGTCCAACATTTTCAAGCAAGTGAGCAATACGTTCTCGATACTCATTTTTGCTATCTGTCAAACCATGCACAATTAGCGGCTCTCCAATAATCGAACCAGCACTCATTCTTGGGTTTAACGAACTATAGGGATCCTGAAATATAAGTTGCATCTGCCTTCTTAAAGGCCTCATCTGGTTTACATTCCAGCCAGCTATATTTTCTCCGTTAAATATTACTTCTCCATCTGTAGGAGAATTTAACTGCAAAATAGATCTGCCAGTAGTTGATTTACCGCAGCCCGATTCACCTACTAGACCAAGCGTCTCTCCCCTGCGGATAGTGAAGCTTATATCATCAACAGCTTTAACATCCGCGACATGACGTTGAAGTAATATTCCTGAAGTTATTGGAAAATACTGTTTAAGATTCTTAACTTCAAGGATATTGTCATGTCCGTCAGAAGATTTAGTTTCTTTTGTTTTTTCAGTTGTTTTAGTTTCTTGAACCATCTGTTACCTCATCCGCCGGTTTTTAGTCCAGCAGCTTCAATATTTTCTATTTTTTTGCCAGCTCATGTAGTTCTGATGCTACATAGCAACGAGACACATGACCTGGAGTGATCTCTTCTAGCTCGGGCATTTTCTCGTTACATTTATCTATGGCAAATTTGCATCTAGGTGCGAATGCACATGCATCAGGCAAATCAATTACTAACGGAGGGAGTCCTTCAATCGCTTCAAGTTTCTCCGGTATTTTTTCATCTAGTCTTGGTACCGACTTAAGTAACCCCAATGTATATGGATGCCTAGGATCTGTATAAACGTCATTTGCTGTGCCGCTTTCTATTATCTTGCCAGCATACATAACTATCACACGCTCAGCGTATCGGGCCACAACACCAAGATTATGAGTGATCATAACTAACGCTGTTCCGTATTCTTTTGCCATATCGCGCATTACTTCTAATACCTGCGCCTGAATGGTTACGTCTAACGCAGTTGTAGGCTCATCCGCTATTATCATCCTAGGGTTACAACTCACCGCAAGTGCAATCATGACTCTCTGCCTCATACCGCCACTGAACTGGTGAGGGTAGTCTTTAAGCCTTCTATGAGCATCAGGTATACCAACTTGCTCTAGAAGATCGCCTGCTCTTGCCAAAGCTTCTTTATGGTTTAGATCCATATGAAGCTTTAATGCTTCAGTTAATTGATATCCGATAGTTAATACAGGGTTAAGGGATGTCATAGGCTCCTGAAATACCATTGAAATGTCGTTACCACGAACATCTCTCATTTCTGTCTCTGATAATTTCAAAATATCAGTTCCCTCAAAGATGACTTCGCCATGAACAATCCTGCCTGGAGGACTCGCAATGAGTCTCATTATGGATAAAGCACTCACGCTTTTCCCACAACCAGATTCTCCAACAATTGCTACTGACTCACCTTCATCTATGTGATAGGTAACTCCATCAACCGCTTTTACTACGCCATCGGCTGTAAAAAAATATGTTGCTAAATCGTTTACTTCAAGTAGTCTTTCAGCCATTAATACCACTCCTCCCGAGTGTTCTTAATTAATGTAAAACACCTCGATTAATTAATCGGAAAACGAATACATAGATTCACTTTCAGCGACTTTACATGTAGGCAGACATTATAGAGTGGGTTCAAAGAAAAAACCACTCTATATGAAAATCTTTAAGCCAATCTTGTTAAAAACGGGGGAATATTCCTAATTTTATGTACAAAACAAATGTGAAGTCGTTAACATGATGTTAATTAAAAACATTCTATGGGATTAATTGATAAGTTCAGAATTAATGGAACACAAACGACTAAAAGATAAAGTGGCGATTATTACAGGTGGAGCTACTGGCGTACTTGGCAAAGTGATGGGTATCGGAGGAGCTTCTGCATGGGCATTTGTTGAACAGGGAGCTAAAGTCCTAATTGCTGACGTAGACCATGAAAACGGGCATTTAACCGCTTCTCAAATCAATAGCACAACAAACACTAAGAACACAGCATTATTTATGAAAGCAGATGTAAAGATTGAATCAGACTGGGAAAAATTAATTAGCTATACAGAGAGTAAATTTGGAAGAATAGATATTCTAGTTCACGCTGCAGGCAAAGCTTTAACGGGAGATATAGATAAAACGGACCTATGCCAATGGGACGAAATGATGGATATCCACAGCAAAGGTGTTTTTCTTGGAACTAAATGTGTTATTCCAGTAATGCGGAGGTCAAAACATGGATCGATAGTCATCGTATCCTCAATAGATTCACATGTTGGTGGATCCGGAACGGCATATTCAGCTGCAAAAGGATCTGGTCGAACATTTGCTAAAGTTTCTGCCATTCAACTTGCAAAAGATAATATACGTGTGAATTCCGTTCACCCTGGATACACTGACACCCCTTTGTCACGTAAGCTGGTCGCCGAAATTACTGCAGATGGATCTCCTGACCCAAGAGTACCTAGAATTCCGTTAGGCCGAGTAGCCAACTCACATGAAATTGCCAAATTGATTTTGTTTTTGGCTTCTGATGAATCATCATATATTACAGGAGCTGAAGTGATTATTGATGGCGGAGTAACAAGTCAATAATACCTGTTCTACAATATCACGCCCTTATCTTGTAAATTAGCAATGTCATCCCAAGAATAACCAGCTTCTATCAATATTTCCTCAGTATGTTCCCCTATCTCTGGTGCCACCCTGCGAATTGAGCTAGGAGTTTCACTATACTGAATTGGATGATTGGCTAATTTCACTTTCCCTAAAGTGGGATGATTAGTTTCTACTATATATTTGTTGGCTTGGACTTGAGGATCATCCCAAAGTTCCATGAGTTGCTGAACGGGTGCATATATAAAGTCACCTGCAGAAGACAGTATCTCATCCCATTCATCATATGTTTTGGATTCAAACACCTCATCAAGTAACTTAATCAACTCTTGATTATTTTTTGCTCTTGATTCAGTATCGATGAATTTCTCATCTTTAGCTAAGCCTTCAATTCCTAATGCTCCAGCAAATGTTGGCCAATATCTATCTGCCTCCAAATTTGCCAACATCAACCATCGTCCGTCCTTACATTTGTAGTAATTCGATATTGGATTATAAGCTTTATCTCTAGATGGTTTAGCTGTTAAATTTGCTTCTGAAGCAGGCTTATGAGCTGTTAGCATGCTCATAGATACTCCTAGTCCCTGAAGCCATATAGAGCTGCCTAAGTGAGATGCGTCAACGCGTTGACCTACACCTGTATCCTGGCGCGCATAAAGAGCAGCTAGCACACCCCAGCTAAGCATAATTCCACCTATTTGATCAGCTACAACACCCTGGATTGGATATGGGTCGTCCCCATCAGATCCGGTTGCGTACATTAAGCCTGATCTTGCTTGGCCAACGGTATCTAAAGCCGGCTTATAAGCATCGGGGCCCTCTGGGCCATATCCGCTACCAGAGCCATAAATTATTTGATTATTAATTAATTTAAGGTCTTCATAACCCAACCCAAGTCTTTCCGCGACACCCTTTCTATAATTTTGCAAGAATATATCTGCGTCACTAACCAAATTACGTACTACTTCCACTCCCTCAGGTTGCTTTAAATCTAAAGCTATCGATCTCTTATTACGTTGATTCGCTTCAAAATATGAATTTCGACCACCTGGCAAACTTCGATCAATACCACTTAGGGTAAACATAGCCCTTCCTTGCTCACCCGATAATGCTTCAACTTTAATTACATCAGCCCCCAAATCGCCGAGCATCATTGCTGCAACTGGCCCAAATTGCCAGAGCGTCCAATCAATTACTTTGATGCCACTTAATGGGCCTTTCGGTGTTCCATTTTGCAAAGATTGAGTATTACTGTCTTTATCCATAACAGCAGTTTAGCATTATGTGGTTGACAACGTGAAGATTGAAAATAAAAATGAAAATCACAAAGTGAATTCAAGATTTCCATGAATTGATTTTGTTAAACAACCAATATCAAGGAATAAATATGCCTAGTGCTGAAATTGTTTCCATAGGATCGGAACTTTTACTAGGGCAGATAGTAGATACTAATGCCACGTGGATGGCTCAGCGTTTAACTGAAATAGGAATTAACCTGTACCGAAAATCAGTCGTTGGAGATAACAAATCACGAATGTTTGATGTAATAAATCAGGCACTTGATAGATCTGATATTGTAATTTGTGGTGGAGGTTTAGGCCCTACTCAAGATGATATAACTAGAGAAGTTATAGCAGAAGTCACAAATAGACAACTCATCTTAGACGAAGACTTGTTAGATACTATAGACACCATGTTTCGTAGTCGCGGATTTCTAATGACAAAGAACAACGAGAGGCAAGCTTACATACCTGAAGGTTCAATTAAGATACACAACCCAAATGGAACTGCTCCATCCTTTGCTGTGGAAGATCCTAGGGGTGTTATATTTGCTTTACCCGGAGTTCCTTTTGAACTTAAGTGGCTGTTCACAAACGAAGTTATCCCTTACTTGAAAGAAACATTTACTCTTTCTGATGTAATAAGTTACAAAATACTTAAAGTAGCAGAATTAGGTGAGAGTAACGTCGATCATTTAATTGGAAATTTAATTGCTGATTCAAGTAACCCTACGGTTGGTGTGTTAGCACATCCTGGACAAGTAGACGTCCGTATTACAGCAAAAGCAGGGTCCTTAGAGAAGGCAAATATTTTGATCGAACCAATAGAACAAAAAGTTCGTTCATTACTTGGTAAACATATTTTCGCTACGGATGATGAGACTATGGAAACGGTTTTAGGTAAATTGCTAGCAAAAGACAATATCAACATTTGTTCATACGAAGATGTAACACAAGGAATGCTATGCGATAGGTTGCAAAGAGCATCTCTAGATCATTTTATTGAAGGGATAGTCGGTAATGGGATCGAAACTATCGACCGACTTAATCAAACCCATACCAAGAATACAAATACGACGCAAAATTCTGTAGAAACATTAGCTTTAAAGATTCTAAAAGATTGTGAGGCAGACTTAAGTGTGGTTTTGCATGGCGCCCCAGACATATCAGATGGAGCTGAAAACTTAGCTAGAGGTCAGACTTTCATTACTGTAACCGACGGAAAAAGTTTTAAGAATAGAAATTTAAATGTTTCAGGCAGGGGTAATCCTGACAGGATTAGGACTAGCTTTGAAGCCTTAAACCTAATACGTTCTGTGGTTGAAGAAGGATTTACTGAGAAAAAATAGGCCCCACCGAAAGTGAGGCCTATTACGAGAGGTGTTCCGATGAACACCTAACTGGAACACCTCCAACTACTGTTAATGTCCAATTCACATAACCTCCTTTCTGGAGAATTCAACCTACCACCTATTCAAAAAAAACTGACACCCAACGTCTCCAGATTTGATTATAAACAGGTAATTAAAAATAGTGTATATATTGTTCGGCTAGAATCTGGTTTTCAAACGAATATTTGATAATAAAAATAATTTTGAATAATTAGTTTTTTATCTATAGGTTAGGTCTAAACTTATAAAAACAGGTCTCTTGTTCATATATATGTGCTAATTCCAACAACTTATCTTCTTTAAAATAACCTGCAGCGAACTGGATACCTACAGGTAAACCTCCTTCAGTGAAGCCTGCTGGCACCGATATTGCTGGTAGCCCAGTTAGATTGTATGGCCCAGTAAAACTGGGCATATGACTTATTGCACTAGGCGTGGGAATCACGTTAGATGGAGCAGCTATTGCAAAAGTAGGTGATACAAAAAAGTCATATGATTTAAGCGCTTTTAAATACTCCTCAATTAACCTAGTCCGGACGCGTTGAGCATTAATATACTCAGTATTTGAGAATAAACCACCCACTCTTAATTCAAGTAGGTTAAGTTCACCATAAAGTTCTGGTTTTTCGAGAATATTATGTTGATGCACCGCGTATCCCTCTCCTAGAAGTATCACTAAAGCAGCGGCGTCTGCGTATTCCAATGCGGGTATGTTAATCTCTTCAATAATCGCTCCGAGTTGCTCTAATTTTGCCAGAGCATCTTCAGCTATTTTTATAACTTCGGAATCAACTTCCGGCAGCGATTTATTAAAAAAGTAGTGTTTAGGTACAGCAATTTTTACTCCATCCAAGCGATATTGCGATGGCATTTCAAAACTTTCTAACTTATTTTTCGAGCTCGTACAATCATTACTATCATATCCAGAAATTGCTTCCATTATAATCGCAGCATCAGCAACCCTATATGTCATTGGGCCAACATGATCTAAAGTCCAGCTTAAAGGTAATACTCCATGCCTAGAAACACGCCCATAAGTTGGCTTTAAACCGACCACATTACAAAATGACGCAGGAGCACGGATTGACCCTCGAGTACACGAACCCATAGTAGCCATAGCCATTCCCGCTGCTACCGCTACCGCAGAACCATTACTTGACCCTCCAGCGGTTTTCGCCTTATCCCAAGGATTCTTTGGATCTTTAAAACCTATCCCTGTTCCAGCGATAGCATTTTCGCTCATTGCTAGTTTGCCCAAAAGAACTGCTCCTGATGCACTTAGCCGAGCAGCAACTGTTGAATCTCTTTCAGGAATCCTGTCTTCAAAGAGCTTGGATCCAGAAGTCGTTTTGACTCCCGCCGTATCAAATAAATCCTTTAGAGCAATTGGTATTCCGTGCAGACTACCTTTATAGAGACCTGATAAGATTTCTTGCTCAGCTGCGCGCGCCTGTATAAATGCTAAATCTTCCGTGACGGTAATGTACGCATTTAAAAAAGGGTTTTGATCTTTTATACGATCTATAAAGGCTTCAGTCAGCTCAACAGGTGAAAGGTCTCGATTTCGTATCAGTTGAGATGCCTCTAGAATTGATAAATTGTATAAACGGTCTGAATTATCATCCATTAAGTTTATTTTTCCGTCCTGATTTCTGGATAAAACTTAAGAATCATTTCTGTGTCTGTAAGATCAATCTCGTTAAGAGGTTGAATTATATGGCAAGCATCCTCAAAGGCGGATTTCAGATTTATAAACTCACTTTCAGTAAGATCATATCCAGCCTTAATGCAAATGGTTTTGAAGCCCGATTGATTTATGCTATGCATGCTAACAGCCACCTTTATTCTTTGTAGAACTCAAATAAGCCGGAGATTAACACACTGAAAAGCAAAATAAAAAGGGTCCTTATTTGAAAGGACCCTTTTAAATTCAAGTCTAATTGATTTAGCGTTTTGTATATTGAGGGGCTTTACGCGCCTTTTTCAATCCGTATTTCTTGCTTTCTTTGACCCTGGAGTCTCTAGTCAAAAGACCTGCCTTTTTTAGAGAGGTTCTGAAATCAGGATTTGCAACACATAAAGCCCTAGATATTCCATGACTTAATGCTCCTGCCTGACCTGTTAACCCTCCGCCTGAAACTTTCGCTACAACTCTATATTCGTTACTAACTCCCGCGACTTTGAAAGGATGATTGATAGTTCTTTGCAAATCATCCACTGAATAAATTTCTTGGATAGGTTTACCATTAACTACTATAGGTCCTCTTTCCTTATACAATCGAACCCTTGCTACGGCAGATTTTCTTCGTCCTGTTCCGTAATAATACTGCTGTTGTTCTACCATCCTTTTCTCCTCATTGAGTACATGATTTCACTAATCTGCTTTGCTGAGTATTTCAATAATATCGGCTTTGCGCGCCTTACTAGGTATAGTAAGTCCCTTGCTACTCGCCAATTCTTTCAACTTGGGAACAGTTAGAGTAGCTAAATTAATTTCTTTGACTTGTGCCTTAGGCTTAGCTTCTGCCTTAGGTTTAGCTTGTGCCTTAGGCTTAGCTTCTGCCTTAGGTTTAGCTTGTGCCTTAGGCTTAGCTTCTGCCTTAGGTTTAGCTTGTGCCTTAGGCTTAGCTTCTGCCTTAGGCTTAGCTTCAACGGACAACTCCACCTCTGCTTGTACTAAAGCTTCACTCTCTTTAATTTGCGCCTCGTGTGGGTGTTCATCTCCAGTGTAGACTTTAAGCCTTAGCAACATCTTTCTGCCCAGCTTATTTTTCGGAAGCATGCCTTTTACCGATTGGGTAATCACCCTCTCAGGAAATTTATCTAACATGTCTTCCATAGTTTGCTCAGTCAACCCGCCTATATAACCACTGTGTCGATAGTATTTCTTTGATAAAAGCTTGTTACCTGAAACTTTAAATTTGTCACCATTAGTTACTATGACAAAATCTCCTGATAATAAATTATGTGCATAAGATGGCTTATGCTTGCCTTGAAGCAATGTTGCTATTTTGCTCGATAGCCTTCCCAGTGTTTGATCTGTTGCATCAATCACATGCCATTTTGGCTTGAGATCAGCTTTCGTTGTGTTGTAATTTTTTATATGTGTAGTCATTTTATTGTCCTGATGAAGGAAATGTTTTGTAAGACACTTTGACAAGACATAAGCCTTGTGGAGGCATGCTTTTGGTCTTAGTTTTAATTTTTTTATTATTACCGTCGAGCATCAACTTAATATAATCGATTGATATTTTCCCTAGACCAACATCAATTATTGCTCCAACCATTCTCCTTACTTGATGTGGAAGAAAAGCATTACCTTCCACTTCAATTTCTATTTTTTCTCCCGTTACTAATATTTTCAATTTACTAATATTACGTACAGTGCTATCAGTACTTTTAGGTAGTGCACCAGCGAAAGCACCAAAATCATGCGTCCCTAACATTAGTTCTGCAGCCAGGCGCATTTTCACTATATTAAGACACTCTCTCACTAAAGTAGCGTATCTCAACTGCAGAGGCGACCTCACTTTTCGATTTAATATTGAATATTTATAAATCCGGTTAACAGCCATGCGCCTAGGATCGAAATCTTTATCTACCTCATAGGCAGCTTTTACAACAATATCTCTAGGTAAATAATGATTAAGTCCTGTTAAAACCTGATTTGGCGTCAAACCAGAGTTTAAATCGAACGCTATCACTTGGCCTAAAGCATGAACCCCAGCATCAGTTCTACCGGCACCACTAATCTTTACGTTTTGACTAGTCAATTTCTGTATTGCCGTTTCAATCTCCTCCTGAATAGAAGGGTGGTTTTTCTGATACTGGAAACCTTTGTAACAACTACCGTCATATTCTATTATTAAGGCCAACCTTACTTCGGTGGCCATACACTCACCACTATTCCACTAATTCTAATAATGCCATCTCAGCAGCATCACCTTGGCGCTGTCCAATTTTTATCAACCGTGTATATCCACCGGGCCTATCCGAATAACGAGGTGCTATCTCATCAAACAATTTTTTTACCACAACTTCATCTAATAGAAACGCAGAAGCCTGTCTCCTCTGATGAAGTGTGCCCTTTTTACCACGCGATATAGTTTTTTCAGCTAAACGCCTAATTTCTTTAGCTTTAGCCTGGGTAGTTTTGATGCTTCCGTTACGAAACAAATCAGTAACTGCACCTCTCAGCATCAACATTCTATGTGCTGTGGGACGACCTAATGCTGACCCTGCAACTTGATGCCTCATTTTGATTCATCCTCTTCCGGTTCTTGTTGATCTGCTTCCTCTTCAGATTTTTCTGAAGCATTTTCTTCAACAGGCAAACCTAACTCAGCAAACTTCTCGTACAGCTCTCGCATAGATTTTTCGCCAAAATTACGTATCTTTAATAGATCCGATTTTTCGTACTGTAGAGCTTCCCCAACTTTATGTATATCTGCACGCTTTAAGCAATTAAGCGTTCTTGAAGACAGGTCTAGGCTTTCAACAGTCATATTGTATTGCTCTGGAGTTATATTCAATGCCGTTGATGAAGCCTCAATACTATCGACATCTCCATCTTGTACATTAGCAAACATGAAAAACTTGTTTACGAGTATATCTCCTGCCACTTTTAAAGAGTCTAGGGAAGTAATAGATCCATCAGTCCATATTTCTATTGTCAGTTTTTCAAAGTCTGTTCTCCCACCAACTCTAGTGGGTTCAACCGTGTAATTAACCTTTCTAATAGGCGTAAAAATTGCATCAACAGGCAACACGCCGATTGGCATATCATTATCATTTACACCTGGCCTGAATCCCACTCCTCTTTCAACGTTGAATTCAACATTTAAAGTGGCTTGGTCAGAGTCTAATGTTGCTATATGCGATTCAGGATTGACTACATGAAAGTCGGATGAGGCCATTATGTCTCCTGCACACACTTTACCTTGACCTGCGACTTCGAGCCTCAATTTACCTGGCCTATCTACTTCTGATTTAAGTCGAATATTTTTTATATTTAGTAGGAATTCTGAAATTTCTTCCTTTACATGCGGTAATGTGGTGTACTCATGAAGGGCACCATCAATCTTTACCCAAGTAACAGCTGTACCAGTGAGTGATTCATATAAAACTCTGCGAAGTGAGTTGCCTAAGGTAGTGCCATAACCTCTCTCAAGCGGCTCTGCAACGAACTTACCATAGTTTCCTTCTTCTTCTAGAACTTTTACGGAAGCATCAGGTATAACTTCTTTTTCCTGGATTGGTAATTCTTCCGGAACCAATGTTTGGAATTCAAGTACCATGATTCTTTATCTCCTATACGTTTACGTTATCTTGCGATTTCAAATATATTTACTTCGAGTAAAACTCAACAATTAACCTAACATCTATGTCACTTTCTATAGCTCCCAATGTAGGTTCTCCTAAGACTTCTGCCTGCCCTTTATCAGAGTCTACCTTTAGCCAACCTGGCGTTGATAGCCTGCCACCGGACTCCATTATAGTCTTTCCAAATTCTGGGATGCTTCCATTTGCACCCTTCCATTTAACGACATCTCCGGTCTCAACCAAATACGAAGGGATATCCATTTTTTTGTCATTAACTGTAAAGTGGCCATGGGTAACTAGTTGCCTACCCTGCTTCCGCGACCCAGCAAATGCTAATCTATAAACCACGTTATCAAGCCTACGCTCCAGGTATTGAAGTAAATTGTCTCCAGTTACACCAGGACGTTCACGAGCCATGTCAAAATATTTACGGAATTGTCTCTCTAGAACTCCATAGCTAAATCGAGCCTTTTGCTTCTCTCTCAATTGAAGTGACCAATCCGAAGCTCTTCTTCTTTTTAAGCTTCTATCACCAGGAGGATTTTTGCGACGCTCTACAGCACACCGAGGCGTGTAGCATCTCTCTCCTTTAAGAAAAAGCTTCTCTCCTATTCGACGGCATTGCCGACAACTTGCATCTGTATACCTTGCCATTAGTAAATCAGCGTTTAAACTTTTTAATTATCAGTGACTAATTTCATCTGATAATTGCTCAAAGCTGAAATCCTCCTTCCTGTATCTTAAATCGTAATAAATAACTGTTAGAAATATATATATTGGGGGTATCGTCAATGTGCCTCCAACATATACGCCGATTTGCTGAATTATTCCACGTAATTCAGACCCTTCAGATAAAACTAAAGAAAATAAATAAAATGGAAGCCATGATAAAACAAAAGTACCAATGGCACAGAGAATAAATATAGCTGTGGCTCCGAACACACGCCACCAATTTCCTCGAACCAGTTTAAGGCTTCGTTTAAAAGCATCAACTGGCTTAAGTCGCTCAATTACTACTACCGGTTGAGTTACCACAAAGTAAATCATGTAGAGAAGAGCGCCAATAAAAGGAACTATCAATAGCGGCAAAACGACTCCGAAAGTCATCAATATTGCTAATATGATTTGCAGACCTAAGGTGACACCAAGCAATTTAAAATAAACTGCCTGCGAAGCTTTTAGGGATTTCTGCAAATCGACCCTGCCATTAACGTAATAATATGGTACCGAATAGATAAATGCTCCCGCTAGAGTAGTGACTATCAGTATTTCTATAAGAGAAAGTGCTACTAAACCAGTAACGCTGCTGCCAATAAAATATGAGATTAAAAGCACTGGTAACATACCAGTAACAGTTAATGCCAAAAATGGCATCAAGTTATTTCGGTATATAGAAAACACCTGCGCAGTCATGCCCCGCAAGTCTTGTTCCCTCAATATAGGAGAATTTCTATCTTCCATAATCGTTTGCATAATACTCAATTTACTAAACTCTACGCCTCTTCTTAGGTCTACATCCATTGTGTGGTATCGGAGTAATATCCCGTATTGAAGCTACAGTTATGCCTTGGCCAACCATGGCTCTTATTGCAGCTTCCCTGCCGGCACCTGAACCCGAGACTAATACATCAACTTCCCTCAATCCTTGTTCTTTACCCTTTCGAGTAGCATCTTCAGCAGCTCGCTGTGCCGCAAATGCTGTCGATTTCCTTGAGCCTTTGTAGCCAACAGTTCCCGAACTACCCCAACATATAACGCCACCTTCTAAATCTGTGATCGTCACTATAGTGTTATTAAAAGTTGACTGTATATATACCCTACCCTTTGGTACGGACCGTCGATCTTTTCTTCTTGTTCTTGATCTTTTAGCCATATTACTTGGTCTTTCCTTTTTGACCCCTACCTGCTACAGGCATTCTGGGTCCACGTTTTGCACGAGCATTGGTACGTGTTCTTTGCCCTCTTGCAGGCAGTCCACGCCGATGCCTCTGTCCTTTATAAGAACCTATGTCTATCAGTCTTCTTATATTTAAATTGACCTCTCTTCTAAGGTCTCCCTCGACTGTTTTTTCTTTTTCAATGATTTCTCTTATATTTACCAGATCTGTTTCTGATAAATCCTTAACCCTCGGATTGTCAGTAACGCCAACACGAGACAGGACTTCCTTTGCTTGCTTCGGACCGATGCCATATATACGTGTCAACGAGAACTCAACACGCTTGTCATCGGGAATATTTACACCTGCTACAAGTACCATGTTAACCCTGCCTTTGTTTATGTCTTTGATTTTCGCAAATTATGTGCACACGCCCTTTACGTCGAATCACTCGACACTTTGCACATCTCTTTTTGACTGAAGCCGATACTTTCATTTTTTACCTTAATTACTTCTTTTCATTATTGATCTTCGTTTTAAAATACTGATTTAATTAAATATGTCATCTAAATCGATATGTGATCCTACCTCTTGTTAGATCATATGGAGACAGCTCAACTAAAACCCTATCGCCAGGCAAGACACGTATATAATTTTTTCTGATCTTACCTGATATATATGCGTGAACTGCATGTCCATTTGCTAGCTCTACCGTGAACGTAGCATTCGGAAGGGCTTCTTTAACCAAGCCTTCTACTTCTATAGACTCCTTTTTATTAGCCAATTACACCTCTTAAATCTAATCAACATCATTGGCACCGAGTAGTTACTTCGGGGCCTTGAGTTGTTATTAATACCGTATGTTCAAAATGAGCAGATAGTTCTCCATCTTCAGTCGAAACTGTCCATCCATCACTCAATACTTTTGTCTTATGATTTCCTATATTTAACATTGGTTCAATTGCAATCGCCATTCCTTCTTTTAATAATGGTCCTAGCCCTGGTTCCATCCCCCAATTCGGAACTTGAGGATCCTCGTGCATGCTATAACCTATTCCATGTCCAACATAATGGCGCACTAGGGAATACCCTTGAGCCTCTGCATATGCCTGTATCGCAGAGCTTACATCACCAATCCGGTTTCCGATTACAGCCTTCTCTATACCCTTCTCTAGAGACAAACTAGTAGCTTCAATTAATTTAGCTGCTTCTTTGCTAATACTGCCAACACCCTGGGTGAAAGCGCTATCCGCATGTAAGCCGTTCCATATTGCTCCAAAATCTACGCTGATTATGTCTCCGTCATGGATTACCCTATTACCGGGTATACCATGTACTATTTCATCGTTAATAGATGCGCATATGGAAGCTGGAAATGGGTTGTGAGGGTCTCCATACCCCTTAAAAGATGGTATTGCACCCTCAGACCTTATAACTCCCTCAGCGATTTCGTCTAGATCACACGTTGTAACTCCTGGCTTTATCGCATTGGAAACCTCGAGCTTTGCTAATCCCACAATTCTTCCCGCCTCTCTCATTAAATCAAGTTCACTTGAAGATTTTATTGTGATGCCCATTGGTTTTTGGCTAGCTATGCCTATATTGCGTTCGATTACTTTCCTCCTAATATCTAATTATAGGTGAAGTTCACGCAAGAACCTCTTGAATTGATGTCCTAACTTGATCAATTTTTCCAAGTCCATCAACCTCAGTTAATAATCCTGAACCTACATAGTATTCGACCAAAGGAGCGGTTTGCTCCTCATACACTTCTAATCTTTTCTTGACCGCATCTGACCGGTCATCATCTCTTTGATAAATTGGTGCATTGCAATCATCACACTGGTTTTCATTTAATGGAGGAGATGACACAACATGATATGGTTTTTGACATTTTGTACAAATATACCTTCCGCTTAAACGATCAATTAGTTCGCTAACCGGAACTACTATATGTATTACCAGATCCAACCCTCCAGCCCCATTATTCAATACATTGTCTAATGCTTCGGCTTGAGCTATCGTTCGTGGAAAACCATCCAAAACAAATCCCTTACTTTGTTCTCCCATATTCAACCATTCAGTTACCATTCCAATTGTGATCTCATCGGGAACAAGCTCTCCAACTGACATATATGACTTAGCCTGTAAGCCTAGTTCACTTTCTCTAGATAAATGATCTCTAAATAGATCTCCAGATGCCATACAATTGACATCAAGATATTCTGCCACTTGTGTAGCCTGAGTACCTTTACCCACACCGGGTGCTCCTAGTAAAACCACCTTTTTCATCAAAATAACCCGCCATTATTTGATTCTGGCCTGTATTGAATCATTTTATAAACCCTTCATAATTGCGCATCAATAATTGCGATTCAAGTTGCCTCATAGTATCAAGAGCAACACCTACCATTATCAAAAGGCTAACGCTACTTATGGTCAGAGCTCTAATATCCGTGATTATTGTGATTAAAAACGGCAAAACTGCTATTGCACCTAAAAATATTGCTCCACCCCAAGTGATTCTCATTATGACTCTATTTAAGTATTCTTGGGTCGGGCTCCCCGGCCTTATACCAGGTATAAATCCATTATTTCTCTGTAGATTCTCTGCGAGACGTTGCTGTTGAAAAATAACTAATGTATAGAAAAATGCAAAGATGACGACCAAAAAGAAAACAACAAGCCAATAAGGCCACCTATCAGGGCTAAATGTATCAGAAATAAATCTGGCAGCAATTGCTATAAAACTATCACTTAATGGATCTCTGAAATAACTAGCTATCGTGGTTGGCAGAATTATAATAGAAAACGCAAAGATCAAAGGAATCATTCCGGCTGAGTTTACTCGCAGTGGCAAAAACGAAGACCCGGTTTGCCTTTGCATTCTCCCACCTCTAAAAACACTCCTTCCATACTGTACTGGAACTCTTCGCTGTGCTTCATTAAAAAGCACTATTAAATAAATTATCGCAAGACCAAATAAGGCTAATAATAGAATTCCACCTGCATCGTCTCTTGATAAGAATCCTTGGCCAATCAAGTTTGGCAGATTAGCTACGATTCCTCCAAATATAATCAATGAGATTCCATTACCTAGCCCTTTTTCGGTAATTAACTCACCAAGCCAAACAAGAAACATTGTTCCTGCTACCATAGATACTATGATAGCTATCGTACCCAGGTTTAACCCAAAGTCTACCCCTGGCAATACACCAGACTGGCGAAGTAAAGTTAATTGACCCCAAGCCTGTAAGACAGCTATTGGCACGGTTAACCAATGAGTAATTTGATTGATTCTTTGCCTGCCATAATCACCCTCTTGGGATAATGCTTTTAATGAAGGAATCACAGGAGTTAATATCTGCATTACGATCGAAGATGTAATGTACGGGTATACGCCTAGTGCAGCTACACTTAAATTAGCTAAGGCACCTCCGCTAAATAGATCCAGGAATCCTAATAAAGCATTTTGTTCAAATGCCCTGCCAAGAGCCCCTACGTCAACTCCGGGCACAGGAACATGTGCTACAAATCGAAATATTACTAGCATCGCCAAAGTAAACAAGATCTTGGCTCTAAGATCGGGCACCCTTAGCGCATCAATCATTGATTGGATTAATTGCGGCCTAGACCCCTCTTGCTGTCTTGCAGCAGAACCTCGCTGGACCACTAAATTACCTCACTAGCAGTTCCACCAGCGTCTTCGATTTTTTTCCTAGCGGAATTCGAAAAACGACTAGCTTCAACGTTAATGGGTTTGTCACAATTACCACGGCCTAAAATTTTAACTAACTTTGATGCATCTTTTATAAGGCCCACTTTCTCAAGCATAACAGGGTTAATTTGAGATCCTGACTCAAACAACATTAGCTGATCTAAATTTACAAGCTGGTAAGACTTATGATTTCTAGCTGTAAAACCTCTAATCATAGGCAACGACTTTATTAAAGCTAATTGCCCACCCTGGAATCCAACTCTAACCCCACCTCCGGAACGAGACTTCTGCCCCTTCATTCCTTTACCTGAGAAACTACCATGGCCACTACCGTCTCCACGACCTAATCTTTTCCTAGGGCGTTTTGAACCTTGTGGAGCACTTAATTTTTCTAATTTTAAAGATGATTTTTCAGACAATTTAAAACCTTTCTAAAATCTAATCCGTTATCTCTTCAACACTAACAAGATGTCTTACCTTATGAACCATTCCCCTAATCGAAGGGTTGTCATCTTTGACTACTGTTTGATGTAACTTGCGGAGACCAAGCACTCGCACGGTATCTCGTTGATCCTGCTTATTACCTATCACGCTATTAATTAATGTAATTGAAAGTTTGGACATTGTTAACTCGCCGAAGCTTTTGCACTCTGCTCAATATTAGCCATTTCAACTCCTGCATCTATTACTACTTGCCTTCGTGCTTTTTCTGTTTCAGGATCTTTAAGCATGGACAAAGCCTTGAAAGTTGCTTTTACTAAATTGATTGGGTTAGTGCTATGTGTCGCTTTAGTTAATATGTCTTTAATTCCTGCCAACTCAACAACAGCTCTAACAGATCCGCCTGCTATCACACCTGTACCTGGTGCGGCTGGCCTTAACATAACCTCAGCCCCACAATATTTGACTTTGATTTCATGCGTAATAGTAGTTTTGGATAAGGGAACATTTACCATGTTCCTGCGAGCATAATATCCGCCCTTTTTCACTGCATCTGGAACCGCATCAGCTTTTCCAAGGCCTACGCCAACTTTTCCTTGTGAGTCTCCAACTACAACCATGGCGCTAAAGCTCAAATGCCTGCCACCTTTAACCACTTTAGCTACTCTGGAAATTTTGACCACTCTTTCTTCCATCCCATCATCTGGGCCTCTATCTCCATCTCTGTTTCGTCTTTCACGTCTTGGCTTTTCCGAAGTCAAATGACTAGACCTCCTTCTCTTACTGCATCCGCTAATGCTTTTACTCTTCCGTGATATCTATTTCCACCTCTATCAAAAACAACGTTTGATATGCCGTGTGTTTTCGCACGTTTGGCCATAAGTGACCCAACTAACTTGGATATTTCAGTTTTACTCTGTTTCGATATGTCTTTCTTTAAGTCACCGTCAACACTGGACGCTGAGGCAATAGTTACTCCTCGATCATCATCTATAAGTTGAGCATATACATGATTCAAGCTGCGATATACTGCTAGCCTTGGCCGGGCTGCAGTACCTCTTATTTTTTTTCTCAATCTAACGTGTCTTAATGATGCACGTTGCTTTATTGTTTTACGGCCTGCCAATTTAATTTTCTCCCCAATAGTTGATTATTTGTTAATTAAACCCTACGAGCAGCTTTACCTGCTTTTAGCTTAACTTGTTCACCCTGGTACCGAATTCCTTTGCCGGTATAAGGGTTTGGTGGCCTAACTTTCCTGATTTGCGCAGCAATTTGACCAACTTTTTGCTTATCAATTCCTGTAATTTTAATTAGATTCTGGCCTTCGACTTGAATTTGAACTCCCTCTGGGGGCAATATAGTAACGTTATGACTCAGCATGACACTTAGTTGAACTCCTGCGGCTTGTTGCTGAGCCCTATATCCTACTCCCACTAGTTCGAGGTTTTGTGTGAATCCATCACTTACTCCAGTAACCATATTAGCTACAAGACTTCTGGTAAGCCCATGAAGAGCTTTATGATGGTTGTCATCCGAAGGCCTTTTAACAATAATTGCATCGCCCTCAGTATTTACGTTCATGCTTTCATCCACTGTAATTGAGAGCTGGCCTTTTGGTCCCTTCACAGTAACATCCAAGCCATCAATAGATATATTTACTCCCTGGGGAAGTGTTATTGGTTTATTTCCTACTCGAGACATTAAACAATTACTTCTTTACCAAACATAGCAAAGAAGCTCTCCTCCTATACCGTTTTTCCAAGCATCTTTACCAGTCATAATTCCTTTAGATGTAGACAGGATTGATACACCAATACCAGCAAAGTATCTTGGTATTTCACCTTTACGAACATATACGCGAAGCCCAGGGCTGCTTACACGTTTGAGGCCAGTGATGGCAGGATCATTTCTATCATGGTAATAAAGATGGATTTTCAGACTTTTTTTAGGACTATCGACGTCGATCAATTCATACCCTTTTATAAAGCCTTCGTTTTTAAACAATTCTGCTATAGCCAATTTTGTTTTAGATGCTGGAACTAAAACAAAATCATGTCTAGCCATAACGGCATTGCGTATTCTAGTTAGCATATCTGATATTGGGTCTGTAATAGCCATAGTGTTTTCCTTCTACGCCGCATTCACATTTTCTAACTGGACAAAAGGCATTCCTAATAGCTCTAACAGCCTCAGTCCTTCTTCATCATTTTCTGCAGTGGTACATATTACAATCTGCAAACCTCTAAATTTGTCAACGGAGTTATATTCGATCTCTGGGAATATCACTTGTTCTTTCAGGCCTACAGAATAATTTCCTCTACCATCAAACGATTTTCTCGGAACCCCGCGAAAATCTCTAATACGAGGCAAGGCTGATGCTACCAACCTGTCGAAGAACTCCCACATACGCGCCTTTCTAAGAGTAACGCTAACTCCTATAGGCATGCCTTCTCTCAATTTAAAATTTGCTATTGATTTTTTTGCCCTATTAACAATAGGTTTCTGGCCCGTAATCAACCCAAGATCATTTGAAGCTGATTCAACCGCTCGAGAATTTGTTAATGCTTCTCCAAGACCTATATTAACTACAATTTTATCTAAGGTTGGAGCCTGCATCGAAGACTTATATGAAAACTCCTTAATTAATGCTTCCCTGACTTGTGCGTGATAAAACTCCTGCAACCGAGGCCTGTTTTGCCCAGATTCAACTTTTTTCGACGGTGCTTTTTTTGCTGCAGCTACTTCCGGCTGAGTTTCAGCTCTAGTAGCACGTCTTGTGACACGTTTTTTAGGTGTGCTCTTTGCTTTTGCAGGTTGTTTCTTTTCTTTGTTTTCTTGCGTCATTTTTACAATTCCAAATCAATAAAATTAGATTATTCGATTATTTCCTCACATTTCGAACATAAGCGGGCATTCGAACCATCGGCTATTGATTTACCTCTTACCTTCGTAGGCTTATTGCAGATAGGGCATATTAACACCACTTTGGCAATTGATAACGGCATTTCCTTTTCGATTATCCCAGCTTGCCTAACAGTTGATGTAGCTTTAGCGTGACGTTTAACAACGTTCACACCTTCTACCTGTACCTGATTACTTTTTGGAAAAGATTGGACAACGCGACCTTGTCGACCACGATCACGGCCTTTTATAACTAACACGTTGTCACCTTTACGTATTTTCATAATTAAAAATCAATACCTTTTAATTTATAAAACCTCAGGGGCTAGAGACACAATCCTCATATAATTTTTATCTCTGAGTTCCCTTGCCACAGGGCCAAATATCCTAGTGCCGCGGGGAAGGTTCTCCTGGTTTATCAAAACCGCTGCATTCTCATCAAAGCGAATATGTGATCCATCTTTTCTTCTATATCCCTTGGAGGTCCTTACAATAACCGCACGAACCACTTCCCCTTTTTTAACTGCAGCTGCTGGAGCTGCTTCTTTGACTGAAGCAATTATCAAGTCTCCAAGTCCGGCATACTTTCTTCCACTTCCACCAGGCACTCCAATGCAGCTGATAATTTTTGCGCCGGAATTGTCTGCTACTTTTAGTCGAGTATATTGTTGAATCATTTTTTCTCATCCTCAGCAGCTGGTTCTTCTTCAACCTCAGCAGCTGGTTCTTCTTCATCCTCAGCAGCTGGTTCTTCTTCAACCTCAGCAGCTGGTTCTTCTTCAACCTCAGCAGCTGGTTCTTCTTCAACCTCAGCAGCTGGTTCTTCTTCAACCTCAGCAGCTGGTTCTTCTTCTACCTCAGCAGCTGATTCTTCTTCTACCTCAGCAGCCGGTTCTTCTTCTACCTCAGCAGCCGGCTCTTCTTCTACCTCAGCAGCTGGTTCTTCTTCTACCTTAATAACTGGTTCAGGAGCAGTTTTTTGAGCTTTCTGAACATCTTCTGATAATTTAATATCCTCAGGTGTGACTTCAGCCAAATCAACTTTCTCAATGATATCCAAAAGCCTCCAGCGTTTCGTACGAGACATTGGTCGTGTTTCAATCAGGCTCACCAAATCACCAATATTTGCCTCATTTTGAGCGTCATGAACCACATATTTCTTTCTTACATTGATCGATTTTTTGTAAAGACGATGAGATCGTCTTCTATCTACTGTCACAACAACAGTCTTATCCATGTTGTCTCTGACAACTCTTCCTATCTTTGTTTTACGTGATTCAAAACTCATTCCACTACCTCAGACAATTCCCTTTCTCTTATGACAGTTTTTATTCGAGAAATCTTTTTTCTGGTTCTATTAATTTCGTTAACATCAGACAATTGCATCGCAACCGCTTTAAACCTAAGATTCATTAAAGCACCTTCAGTGTCCTTCAACTCGTTAGACAGTTCCTCTACATTCAATGCTCTTATTTCATTAATATTCAAACTTTGACCTCGTCAATCTTTACAGTTGAGACTACAATCCTTGCTTTTTAACAATCTTGGTAGCAATTGGTAATTTTGCTGCTGCTAGCCTCATCGCTTCTCGAGCAACCTCTTCTGGAACTCCAGCCATTTCAAACATAATCCTGCCAGCTTTTACAACTGCCACCCAATGATCTACAGATCCTTTTCCTTTACCCATTCTCGTTTCAGCCGCTCTTGCTGTGACAGATTTATCAGGAAAAACCCTAATCCATATTTTCCCGCCACGCTTTGCATATCTAGTCATTGCTCGACGAGCTGCTTCAATTTGTCTTGCAGTTATCCAATGAGACTCCATGGCTTTTAAGCCATATTCGCCCAGGTTTATCGTGCTACCTGCATTTGCTACGCCTTTTAATCGGCCTCTATGATGATTACGAAACTTAACTCTTTTTGGTTGAAGCACCGTCATCCTCCTTAGACTTAGCCGTTCTCTTTGTTTTCTTGGCTGGTTTCTTAGCTGGTTTCTTAACTGCCTTAGCCTTGGTCGTAGCCTTTGTCTTTTTAGTCTTTGTTGTCACACGCTTTGCTTTAGCTTTTGAAGCAGTTGGCTCTTCTTCAACCTCAGCAGTTGGCTCTTCTTCTGCCTCAGCAGTTGGCTCTTCTTCAGCCTCAGCAGTTGGCTCTTCTTCAGCCTCAGCAGTTGGCTCTTCTTCAACCTCAGCAGTTGGCTCTTCTTCAACATCAACCACTGGTTCTTCTTCTGCCTCAGCAGTTGGCTCTTCTTCAACCTCAACCACTGGTTCTTCAGGACTTAATGTCACCTCAATTGGGGCCATTTCTTCAATTTCAGCTGATATCTCAGCCTCACTTACTGCATCACCATGATAGATCCAGACTTTAACTCCAATTCTTCCAAAATCTGTTGCTGCTTCTGCTATTGCAAAGTCTACGTCGGCTTTTAAGGTATGTAATGGAACCCTTCCCTCGCGAGCTTTTTCAGTACGAGCTATATCTGCGCCGCCTAATCGACCAGAAACCATAACACGTACACCCTTCGCTCCGCTTTGCATAGTTCGGGAAACCGCTTGGCGTATAGCTCTTCTAAAAGCTATTCTTCTCTCTAGTTGATCCGCTACCCCACGGGCAACCAAAAACGCATCAAGCTCAGGTTGACGTATTTCTTGCACATTCAAGCGTGCTTTTTTACTCGTCAATTCTTCGAGCATTTTTCGTAGTTCTTCTACCCTTTGCCCACCACGACCAATTACAATACCTGGTCGAGCTGTATATATAGTGGCAATTAGATCACTTGAGTTTCTTTCAATATCAATTTTTGAAATGCTCGCATCTGGATACTGTTCAAGAATACTACTGCGAATTTGAAGATCTTCCCACACAAATTGCTTATACTCTTTTCCAGAAGGCGCAAACCACCTGGACTGCCAATCCTTGCTTACACCAAGTCTAAATCCGATTGGATGTGTTTTATGTCCCAACTAATTCACCGCCTCTTGTTGATCGACAACTACTGTTATATGGCTATTTCTTCTAAAAATTCGAGCTGATCTGCCTCTAGCTCTTGCCCTGAACCGTTTTGTTGTCTTGCCTTCATTTGCATATATTTCGACCACCTTCATATCATCCGTTCGGGTCAAAACCTCATTTTCTGCATTTGAGTTAGCAGACTTAATTACCTTTGATACGATCTTAGCTGCAGGAGAAGGTAAAAACCGCAAAGTTATCAATGCGTCTGAAACTTTCATGCCTCTAACCAAATCAGCTATAGGCTTGATTTTTTTTACCGAAATTCCGGTGTCTTTTACTATTGCTTTGGATGACATTTCATTAACTACTTTTAATTATTAAATCTCTTACCTTATTGAACTAGCTTTGTCAGACCTAGCGATGTGACCTCTAAAAGTTCTAGTAGGTGCAAACTCTCCCAATCGATGTCCAACCATATTCTCACTTACAAATACTGGCACGTGCCTTCTTCCATCATGAACTGCAATTGTTAATCCAATCATGTCAGGCATTATCATTGATGCCCTAGACCAGGTTTTAATTGCAGCGTTGCCTGAACTATTCTTAGCTTTTTCAATTTTCATCGCAAGCTTAGGATGTACAAATGGACCTTTTTTGATTGATCTAGACATATGCTATTTTTGATACCGCCTTCTTACTATATTCTTAGTTGTCGATTTGTTCCTACGTGTTCGATATCCCAACGCAGGCTTACCCCAAGGAGTCTTTGGACTAGGCATTCCGATAGGTGACTTGCCTTCTCCACCGCCATGAGGATGGTCTCTTGGTGACATTACCACTCCTCTAACAGACGGCCTCCAACCCATATTTCGACGCCTGCCTGCCTTACCATGTTTAGTGTTCTTATTATCCGTAGCACCAATTTGACCTATGGTTGCCATGCAATCGCTGTTAACCCTTCTGACTTCGCCGGAGGGCATGCGTATTAAAGTTTGATTGCCTTCTTTTGCAAGAACTTGAGCGGAACCACCTGCACTTCTTACCAGCTGACCACCGGCTCCAGGATTCATCTCAATATTGTGGACTTCAGCACCAGTTGGTATGGATTTAAGTGGCAATGCATTCCCTACTCTGATTTCAGCAGATTCTCCTGAAATAATTTGTGATCCAACCTGAAGGCCTAGCGGAGCTATTATGTATCTCCATTCCCCATCTTTATATTTAACTAAAGCAATCCTCGCCGATCTATTTGGATCATACTCTATTGAAAATATCTCTCCAGGGATATCATGTTTATTTCGTTTAAAATCTATCTCTCTATAACGACGCTTATGTGATCCGCCCCTATGCCTTACAGAAATACGGCCTTTATTATCTCGTCCTGATCCCCTTTTCATCCCTTTGGTTAAAGACTTTTTCGGTTTACGTGTAGTTATATCGTCCGTAGTTTGAATAACTACTCCACGCTGTCCAGGACTATTCGGTTTTAATTTTCTTAATGGCATTAATTACACGCCCTCAAATATAGTTATAGTTTCACCGGGGGCTAATTGCACGATTGCTTTTTTTATTGTTTTCAAAGCAGTTGGCCGTGGCCCATACCTTTTAGTCTTACCTTTAGCATTCATCGTATTTACTTTAATAACCTTCACATCAAACGCTTCTTCAATCGCCTTCTTGATTTCTATTTTGGTTGATTGCCTATTAACCTCAAAAACATACCTTCTCTGTGACTCCTGCAATAAAGTGCTCTTCTCAGTGACTAATGGTCTTATGATAATTTCGGAAGAATTCACTTTATATCCTCATCAATTAATTCAACGTCAACAGCATCTTTTTCTCTGCTGAATGGTAGTCCCCATATGCTTTCGGCTTTTCTTACTGCATCTAACGTCATTATTATTTTGCTTTTGGAAAGAACGTCAAGGGAATTAAGTTTGAATGATGGAATCAGCTTCACATTACTGATGTTTCTAGCCGCCTTAAATATCGCTGGATCAGCACCATCAGCAACTAATAAAACTGAACCTTGTATTTTTAGCGATTTCAGAACATTAGCGATATTTTTGGTTTTTATTTCTTCCAATTCAAATTTATCAATTACTATAAGATCCCCATCACGAACTTTGCTAGATATCGAAGCTCTCAAAGCGGCATTTTTCATCCTCTTCGGAGTGTTTTGCCGATAACTTCGTGGAGAAGGTCCAAACACTACTCCACCGCCCTTCCATATTGGCGACCTTATTGAGCCGTGCCTAGCTCTACCGGTACCTTTCTGCCTCCAAGGCTTTCTACCTCCACCAGCGACTGCTGCTCTATTTTTTGTACCAACGGTACCTTGTCTAGCATTAGCTTGCTGGGCAACAACAACCTGATGAACCAAGGCCTGATTACTGGCAGCACCAAACAAATGGTCCTCAACTTCAATATGGCCTAACGATTTACCGTCTATGTCTAAAAGTCTAATTTTCACTATATATCACTAAGATTGGCTTTTCGGTTCTTCTTCAGCAGCTGGTTCTTCTTTAACCTCAGCAGTTGTTTCTTCTTCAACAGCTGGTTCTTCTTCAGCAGCTGGTTCTTCTTTAACCTCAGCAGTTGTTTCTTCTTCAACAGCTGGTTCTT
>Ga0310344_10000582_pt1 | contig 28518 bp, 32 predicted proteins | sample HC15DNA20200_MG_FD_203801 | JGI IMG/M metagenome (GOLD analysis project Ga0310344, IMG submission 203801) | Marine microbial communities from station ALOHA, North Pacific Subtropical Gyre - HC15-DNA-20-200_MG | ecosystem: Environmental > Aquatic > Marine > Oceanic | place: Pacific Ocean: North...
GCAAAATTAAGCCAATTAAATCTTAATAATGAACCTATATATTCTGGTTATCTGGCATTAGGATGTATTATTAAAGGTAAAACCGTTAACCATCATGCTATCTCAACATCAATTTTTACAAATTTGCAAAAAATTAGTATAGAAAGCCTTATACCAATTGGTAATGGAATATTTAATGCAAATAATAGAAAAGAAGCTGAAAAAAAATATAGTTATTCCGCAAAACAAGCTATAAATGTTTTAAACAAATTCTTAAAATAAAAAATGAAAAAAAAAGTTAAAGGTTCTAGATCTTGGTCGAGAGTATTGGCTACTCAAGCATTATATCAATTATCTTTGAATAAGAATATCGATATAGCAATTGTAAAAAAAAATTTGTTAAATGATAAAGAGACAAAAAATATTCCTGATAGAAGTTTTTTTTATAAATTAATTAATGAAACCATTAAAAATAAAAAAGAATTAGATAAAAAAATACATAATGCAGTAAAAAAAAAAAATTTTTCTAAAATGGAAACAATAATAAAAGTAATTTTAGAACTTGGAGTATGTGAAATTATTTATTTTAAAGATTTGCCTCATAAAATATCTATTGCTGAGTACAATAAAGTAAGTGGCTCTTTTTTAAATGATAATGAAGTTGGTTTAATAAATGCTATTTTAGATAAAATTTCAAAAGAAGAATTAATTAATGAATGAATATGAAGTAATAAAAAGAATTTTTCGACCTTTAGCATTGAACAACAGTTTATCTTTTGCCTTAGATGACGATGCAGGTTTGTTGCCAAATAAGAAACAAATTGTTGTTGCAACAGACTCTATTGTTGAAGGTGATCATTTTAAAAAAAATGAAGAGAATTCCTCATTAATAGCAAAAAAATTGTTAAGATCAAATTTATCTGATTTAGCATCGATGGGTGCAGCCCCTTTTGGATATACTCTTAATTTATCTTTGCCTAAAAAACTTAAAAATAAAAATTTGATAAATTGGATTAAATTGTTTGCTAAAGGATTAAAAGAAGATCAAATAAAATATCAAATTAATCTTATAGGCGGAGACACTGTTATTACAGAGGGCTCTTTAATACTTTCTGCAACTTTATTTGGTTATAAAAATAATAAAATTATTAAACGTTCAGATGCAAAATTGCATGATGATATTTATGTTACTGGAAATATTGGAGATAGTGGTATTGGGTATAAAATTTTATTAAAAAAATTAAATTTAAATAAAAATTTAAATAATTTTTATATTCATCAACATAAATTACCTAATCCTCCTGTTGAATTTGGAAAAAAGTTATCCCAATATGTTAATTCAGCAACTGATATTTCAGATGGGTTATTAGCAGATCTAAATAATATTATAATAGCATCAAAATGTGGGGCTAAAATTTATACTGAAAATATTCCTTTTACTAAGAAAACAAAGCAACTGTTAAATTCAAATAAAATTAATATTAAATATTTGTTAACTTGTGGAGAAGATTATCAATTAATTTTCACTGCAAAAAAAAATAATTCAAAAAAAATAGCTACTCTCGCAAAAAAAAACTTTGTAAAAATAACAAAAATTGGAAATATTACTAAAAATAGACTTATAGTTATAAATAAAAAAAATGAAGAATTGCTATTTAATAATTTAGGTTTTAAACATTTTTAATTGATTTTTTAAAAAAAACTATTTAAAACTGTTAGAATATGAATCCAATTACATTTTCAATCATCTGCGGGTTAAGTTCGATAATATATGGTTTTTTAGCTTCAAAAAGCATTCTAAATGCTGATGCAGGCAATAATAAAATGCAAGAAATTTCAAAAGCCATACAAGAAGGCGCAAATGCTTATTTAAATAGACAATATTTAACAATATCATATGTTGGTTTTGCAATTTTTTTATTAATTTTCTATTTCTTTAATTTTTATGTTGGTCTTGGTTTTTTACTAGGAGCATTATTATCTGGTTTAGCCGGATATGTTGGCATGCATATATCAGTAAGATCAAATGTAAGGACTGCATCTGCAGCTTCAAAAGGATTAACTGAAGGATTAAGTATCGCTTTTAGAGCTGGTTCTGTAACAGGAATGCTTGTTGTCGGTTTAGCTTTATTATCAGTTAGTGGATATTATGCATTTTTATTGAGTAAAGGATTTAGTGGAAGAGAATTAATAGAGCCTCTTGTTGGATTAAGTTTCGGAGCATCATTGATTTCTATATTTGCAAGACTTGGTGGAGGAATTTTTACTAAAGGTGCTGATGTTGGAGCCGATTTAGTTGGTAAAGTTGAAGCTGGGATACCAGAGGATGATCCTAGAAATCCTGCAGTTATTGCAGATAATGTAGGTGATAATGTTGGCGATTGTGCAGGTATGGCAGCTGATTTATTTGAAACTTACGTTGTTACAGTTGTTGCAACAATGGTACTAGCATCAATTTTTTTTAATCAAACAGATCTTTTAATTCAAATGATGTCCTACCCGATTGCAATAGGTGGAGTATGTATTATAACAAGCATAGCAGGCACTTTTTTTGTCAGACTTGGAAAATCAAACAATGTAATGGGTGCTTTATATAAAGGATTTTTTGCAACAGCTATTTTATCAGCAATAAGTTTATGGTTTCTAACCGATTTTTTTATAGGTCTTGATCAAGAATTTTTAATAAATGATAAAAATTTTGATGGCATTGATCTATTTTACTGCGGTATTACTGGATTGGTAGTTACAAGCTTATTAATTTGGGTTACTGAATACTATACTGGCACAAACTTTAAACCTGTTCAAAGTATTGCAAAATCATCTGAAACAGGACATGCCACAAATATTATCCGAGGCTTAGCGATTAGTTTAGAAGCTACCGCTATTCCAGCTCTAATTATTTGTTTTGGTATAATTTTATCATTTAAACTAGCTGGGTTGTTTGGAATTGCAATTTCAGTTACCTCAATGCTTGCTTTAGCGGGAATGGTAGTTGCACTAGATGCATATGGGCCAGTCACTGATAATGCAGGAGGTATTGCCGAAATGTCTAAACTAGATAAAAATGTGAGGAAGGTTACAGATTCACTTGATGCTGTAGGCAATACTACTAAAGCTATTACAAAAGGATATGCTATAGGATCTGCTGGATTGGGAGCATTAGTTTTATTCGCAACATATACAGAGGATTTAAATTATTTTATTGAAAGTAATCTTATTAATGTCTCAAATATTGATTTTAGTTTATCAAATCCATATGTTGTTGTTGGTTTAATTTTTGGTGGTCTTTTACCATATCTTTTTGCTTCAATGGGAATGACTGCTGTAGGAAGAGCAGGTTCATCCGTTGTTATTGAAGTTAGAAGGCAATTTTCTGAAATTAAAGGCATAATGTCTGGAAAAACAAAGCCTGAATATGGAAAATGTGTTGATTTATTAACTAAAACAGCGATTAAAGAAATGATAATACCATCATTGCTTCCTGTTCTATCTCCAATTGTTTTATATTTTTTTATTTTAATTATCGCTGATCAAGGTTCAGCGCTGGCATCAGTGGGTGCCATGTTACTTGGAATAATTGTTACAGGATTATTTGTTGCAATTTCAATGACAGCTGGAGGCGGCGCTTGGGATAATGCTAAAAAATTTATAGAGGATGGGAATTTAGGAGGGAAAGGTTCTGAGGCTCACAAAGCTGCTGTTACAGGAGATACAGTCGGAGATCCATATAAAGATACTGCTGGCCCTGCAATAAACCCTATGATAAAAATTACTAATATTGTTGCATTATTATTGTTATCCTTTATAGCGCATTAAATATAATTTTATTGGTTTCTTTTACCATAAGGATCAGGATTTAAATTACTAAAAAATTCTTTAATCCAATTTCTTTTTTTACCCCTACTATCTGTAATAGTTTCTTCATATTCAATATTATTAATATCATTTCTTGATAATATTTCTTTATCCTTTAGTTTTTGTTCATTAAAAGAAAGTATCAATATCTTTTGATCAGTGTTCTCACCATCTAAAAAGACAAATTTTCTGAATTCAGAGCTTATATAAATCCAACTTTGTTCATTATCAAACATACTTGTTGTTGAAGGAGAACCTAGTAAGTCAATAATTTCTTTTTTTGTTGATTTTCCTACTTCTAATTCTTTAAAATCTATATTTTGTTCATAAATTTGTCCGTGATTTTCAACAACTTTTAATCCGCATGAATATAATTGAAAAAAAAGTATGGCAAAAAAGATTTTTAAAATTATTTTTAAATAGTTCATTTTTTTTTATAATGATATTAAATAATTTAAAAAAAGTTTTTTTCAAAAGAAAAAAATATAATACAAGAAATATACAAAATATTCTAAATAATATAATCAAAATTTCTTATTCGAGTTCTTTTAATAAAAAATTTAAGATCTCAACTAATTTTAATAGCAGATATGAAATTATATTAATTTTATTTTTTCTTATACATTTAAAGCTAAAAAATAAAAAAGAAAATAAAATTAAACTTCAAATTATGTGTGATTATTTGTTTGATTATATAGATTATTCCCTTAGAGAATTAGGTACCGGGGATTTGTCAGTTGGTAAAAAGGTAAAAACTATGGCTCAAATATTCTCTAAAAGAATGAAATTATATGATAAATCAATTAGCGTGGATTTTAAGAATATTAAAAAACCAATAAAAGAATTTATTTATGAAAATAAAGTAAAGAAAATTGATTTGGATAATTTTTATAATTATATTAACAAACAACATATGAATCTAAGTTCATTAAATTCAAATGAAATTTTTAATAAAACTATTTTTAACGAACCTTTGTAATAATTAATTGTAAATAATTTATTTGTTTTTTGTTTTTTAAATGATAATAATTGTAAACAAATGGCTGTACCAAAAAAAAAAACTTCGAAATCTAAATCAAAAATGCGTATTTCGCATTTAAAAGGCAAATTAACAACAATTAAATATGTTGAAGATAAAAATTCAGGTGAATTAAGAAGGCCTCATCACATTGATAGAGCAACTGGTGAATATAGGGGGAAAAAAATTATTAATCCAACTAAATAGATCCTTTGAAAAAAAATGTTCTGTGAATAATTTAAGAGAAATTAAAATTGCTATAGATGCCATGGGTGGTGATTTCGGACCTTCGGTTGTTATTAACGGCGCTTATCTAGCTTTAAAAAAGAATCCAAACTTAAAGTTTGTTTTTTTTGGAGATAAAAAAAAAATAATTCCTTTGCTAAAAAAAAAGAATATTTTTAATATTTCCGATATTTTTCATACTGATCAAGTAATAAAAAATGATACAAAACCAACAGACGCACTGAGAAGATTTAAAAAATCAAGCATGTTTAAAGCTATTGAATATGTTAAATCTGATTCAGCAAATGCTATAGTTAGTGGTGGAAACACAGGAGCTTTGATGGTTATTTCAACAGTTTTAATGAAAACTATAAAAGGTATAAATAGACCTGCAATAGCGACGATATTCCCAACAAAGAAATCTAAAACTTTAATGTTAGATTTAGGTGCAAATATAGAATGTAATGTAAAAAATATTCTTGATTTTGCTATAATGGGAAATATTTTTTCTAAAACTGTACTAGGGGTGAAAAAACCAAAGATAGGATTGTTAAATGTAGGTTCTGAAATATTAAAAGGCAATGAAATGGTACAAATGGCTGCTAAAAAATTAGAAAAAGAAAAAAATATTGTTTTTAATGGATTTGTTGAAGGCAATGATGTGCCGTTGGGAAAAGTAGACGTGGTTGTTACAGATGGGTTTACAGGCAATGTAGCATTAAAAATTGCTGAAGGAACATCTGAGTTATATACAAATTATTTAAAAAATACTTTCAAAGATAATTTATATTCTAAATTTGCATTTATAATATCATTGCCAATTTTAAAATCTTTGTGGAATAAAGTAAATCCTGAGAAATATAATGGTGCTATGTTTTTAGGATTAAATGGCATAGTTGTCAAAAGCCACGGGCACTCTAATGCAGAAGGATTTGCAAATGCAATATCCGTTGCTTATGATTTATCTAAAAATAATTTTAATAAAAAAATAATTTTAGATGTAAAAAAGTTTTTTAAATAAAAAAATGCATTTTTCTAGTTATATTTTAGGTTGCGGTGGTTATGTTCCGAAAAAAATTGTGACAAACAAAGAACTTTCAAAAAAATTAGATACTAGCGATGAATGGATAAGAACTAGAACAGGGATTAAACAAAGGCATATTGCAAGTAAAAAAGAGTTAAATTCAGATTTAGGTTTTGAAGCTGCAAAAAGAGCTATAAAAAATTCTAAAATTAATACTTCTGATATAGATTTAGTTATTGTAGCAACTTCAACACCTGATCACACATTTCCATCAACAGCAGCAAAAATACAAGGTAAATTAGATATTAAAAAAGGATTTGCTTTTGATGTACAAGCAGCCTGCTCAGGATTTATTTATGCAATCTCAATAGCTGATAATTTTTTATTGAATAACCAAGCATCAAATGCTTTAGTAATTGGTTCCGAAATTTTTTCAAGAATTTTAGATTGGAACGATCGGTCTACTTCCGTTTTATTTGGTGATGGAGCTGGCGCAGTAGTTCTTAGTAATAAAAAAAAAATGAATTCCGGTATAATATCGACAGAATTATATTCTGATGGTAGATTTTATGATTTATTATATGTTAATGGTGGAGTGGCAAGTAACCAAAAAGCAGGTTATATAAAAATGAAAGGAAAAGAAGTATTTAAACACGCTGTAAAAAAAGTTGTTAGTTCAATAGAATTTAATTTAAAAAAAAATAAATTAAAAAAAGATGATATTGATTGGATAATACCGCATCAAGCAAATAAAAGAATAATGGATATGTGTGCTGTCCAGCTAGGTATTCCAAAAAATAAAGTTTTAGTTACTGTAGATCAATACGCAAATACATCCAGTGCTTCAATCCCACTAACTCTTGATTATGCATTATCAAATAAAATTGTTAAAAGAGGACAAATCATTGTTTTAGAGGCAATAGGTGGAGGCTTGACTTGGGGCTGTTCTATTTTAAAATATTAATTCTTAAAAATAATTTAAATGTCAGATAACAATTTAACTAGAATAGATATTGCAAACATTATTAATAAAGAAATAGGTATTTCACGTTCTGAATCATCTTATTTTGTTGATTCAATTGTAAATGAGATGATACAAGCTTTAATTGAAAAAAAAATCTTAAAAGTTTCTTCTTTTGGCACGTTAAAATTAAGACATAAAAATGCAAGAATAGGGAGAAATCCAAAAACTGGGACAGAACATACTATTTCTGCTAGAAACACTATATCATTTATAGCTTCAAAAATACTTAAGAATAAAGTAAATTCATAATAAATAGTTTTCTATTATCATATATTTATATATGATAGTTAATAAAGAGGTTAATTTTATTGAAATCTATTAAAAAATTTAAAACTATTACTGAAATATCAAATAGTTTAAAATTGCCCCAACACGTTTTACGTTTCTGGGAAAGTAAATTTAAACAATTAAAACCACTTAAGTTATCTGGGAATAGAAGATATTATCGAGAAATTGATGTTGAACTTATCGGTTATATTAAGAACTTACTTCATGAGGATTGTATAAGCATTAGAGGTGTTCAAAAAATTTTTGCAAATCAAACAATAAATCAAATTTTAAAAACTAAGGACCCTATGCTAAGAAAAAAAAATGTTTTAATTGATAATAAAAATATAAAAAAAGATAATTTTAAGGACTCAAATAAAGAATATAAAAAGATTTTTAAGGAAATTTTAATTGATTTAAAAAATATTAAAAATTCAATTTAACAGAAGTAAATGACAATCTATCTTGTCTACTCATTTTATCCAAAAATAAATCATGCTAAAAAAATTGCTGAATTAGTACTTCAAAAAAAATTAGCAGCATGTGTTAATATCAATAAAAATATAAACTCTTTATATATTTGGAAAAATAAAATGTGTGATGAAAATGAAATAGAATTAAGTTTTAAGACAAATGATAAAAAAGTTAAACGATTAATCTCTTTTCTAGAATTAAACCACCCTTATGATTGCCCTGCTATACTGGCTTTCCCAATAAAAAAAACTAATGATAAGTTTTTAAAATGGGTAAAAAAACAAATTTCTTAGTTTTTAATACAATATTATTTCATAATTGACACAAAAATTTATTAATGTCATACTCCTGAAAATTAAAATGATTAAAGAAAATATAAAAAAAAAAAATATTGCATCAAATAAGGCTTCTGGTAAATGGTATTTAATTGATGCTCAAGATCAAATTTTAGGAAGATTATCATCTTTTTTAGCAATTAGATTAATGGGAAAACATAAGACAACTTATTCTGAAAACGAATGTATAAAAGATAAAATTATAGTAATTAATGCAAAAAAAATAATTCTTACAGGAAAAAAAATACACAAAAAAAGATACTGGCATACAGGATTTCCTGGAGGTATCAAAAGTAAAACTTATAAAGAAATGCTAAATAGTAAGAATTCAACTCTAGTTTTAAAAGATGCAGTTAGAAGAATGTTAAAAAAAGGGCCTTTATCAAGGAAACAATTAAAAAATTTATATATATACTCAAATAAACAACACCCACATATTGCTAACAACCCATCAATTTTAAATTTTAATAATTAAAAAAATGATTGATATAAATTCAGAAAATAATGAAAAAGTTGTAAAGAAAAAGAAAAATAATCTGTACGCAACAGGGAAAAGGAAAAATTCAATAGCAAAAGTTTGGCTGATACCCAATGGAAATGGTGACATTAAAGTAAACAAAAAAGATTTAAACAAATATTTTTCCAGATCGCTTTTTAACATGATTATTAAAAAGCCTTTCGAAGTTATAAATAATAGTAATTTTAATGTAAATGTATCTGTTAAAGGAGGAGGGTTATCAGGTCAAGCAAATGCAATTAAATTAGCAATATCAAAAGCATTAACTAATTATGATTTAAAATTTAGAATTCCTTTAAAGAAAGAAGGTCTTTTAACAAGAGATAGTAGGGTAGTAGAAAGAAAAAAATACGGAAGAAGGAAAGCAAGAAGAAGTTTTCAATTTTCTAAACGTTAAAAATATTCCTTAAATTTTTTTAAAATACACTTATATCTGAATAAATTTTAGATTTTTATAGGTTATTAATAATGAAGTTTAGAGTAAATGTAGCTATACTAGGTTCAACAGGGTATACTGGTATTGAACTCATAAGATTATTGAATTTTCATAAGAAAGTTGAAATTAAGTCTTTAATTTCAAAATCAAATTATGGTAAAAAAATATCAGATTTTTATCCAGGTTTAAATTTTAAAAATTATCCAAAATTAATAAAATTCTCACAAACAGATTGGAAAGAAATAGATGTAATTTTCTTATGTCTACCAACAGGAGAAAGTAAAAAAATAATTAAAAAAATACCGAAAAATATATCTATAATTGATTTATCTAATGATTTTAGAGTTAATTCTTTATCTAATGGAAAATGGGTATACGGTATAGCAGATCATTTAAAAGATTTCATTGATTATAAAAATTATAAATCTGAAAGAAAAATATCGAATCCGGGGTGTTATGCAACTTCAATATTATCTCCTTTAATACCAATGATTAAAGAAAAATATATTCAAGTTAATGATATAGTTATAGATTCAAAGTCTGGTATTTCAGGTGCTGGTAGAAAAAGTATAACAGAAAACCTTTTTAGTGAAGTTAGTAATTCAATAAAACCATATAAAATTGCAGAACATAAACATTTAGCTGAAATTGAGAAATGTATATCGAATTACAGTGGTAAAAAGAATATAAAGGTTAGTTTTACCCCTCATGTTATTCCAATTAATAGAGGAATTTCATCAAATATTTATATTAAGTTAGAAAAAGGGAAAAGCATTAAATCTATAAGGAATTTATTTGAAAAAAAGAATTTTTCTTTCTTAAAAATACTGAAAACCAATCAAATTCCAACTATAAAAGATGTTGTTGGTACTAATTATTGTTTTTTTAATGTTTTCCCAGATAGGGTTAAAGGAAGAATAATAATAATTTCAGTTATAGATAATCTAATTAAAGGAGCAGCAGGTCAGGCAATACAAAATATGAATTTAATATATAATTTTAAAGAAAACGAAGGCTTAGATTTTAATCCTACTTTTCCATAAAACTATTAAAATCAATGGATTATATATATATATTAATATATTACATTAGTATAAAAAAATTATGTTAATTAAATATAAAAAAATTTTACCTAAAGTAGCAAAAGATGTATTTATAGGCACAGGTTCATATGTTATTGGAGATGTCAAAATTGGCTCTAAATCCAATATTTGGTTTAATGTTGTAATTAGAGGTGACGTTGAAAAAATTAGAATTGGTTGCAATACAAATATACAGGATTTAAGTATGATACATTGTACAACAAATGGGAATGGCGCTGAAATTGGCTCAAATGTTACAATTGGACATAATTGCGTTATACACGATTGTAAAGTTGAAGATAATTCTCTTGTTGGAATGTCCTCAACTATTTTAGATGGTGCAATAATAAAAAAGGGCTCCATGTTAGCAGCTGGCTCACTTTTAACTCAAGGAAAAATAATAAAAACAGGTGAATTATGGGCAGGGAAACCAGCGAAATTTCTAAGAATGTTAAATAGTAATGAAAAGAGGTTTCTTATAAAATCAGCAGAAAGATACTATAAATTGTCACAAGAATATCTTGCAAATTTAAAAAAAAATAATTAACTAATCTGTATGAATTCTTTAAAAATAATTTTTTTAAGTTCAGTTTTTTTGGTAGCGAATTGTTCTTTAGTTAACGACAAATTTTTTTCTAGATCTAACAAAACAGTAAATGAAAAGCCTGAGAAACAAGAAGAAGAAATAGTTATGGAAAGAGTTTATATAGAGGATGAAAAAGAAGAGGTAAAAATTGTTGAAAGCAATGATGGATTACAAGGAGATATAGAAAATCAAAATAATATAGAATATCCAAATTTGGCAGATGTTCCAGAAAGACCGGATCCATCAATATCAATAGATGAACAAGATAAAATTGTAAAAGATTTAGAAAATAACTCTCAATTACAACCAGTGCCATCTAAAGAAGTTCATGAAAATAAAGTTCCAGATATAGAAACAAGCTTTAATGACGCAAATATTAGTGATAAAAAATATGATAATAGACAAAGAACATACGAAAATACTAAAAGTTCCATCAAAGATGTGCAACTTTCAAAATTACAAGAAATTAAAAATTTTAAACCAACTTCAAATCCAAAAAATCAAGCATCAATGAATGAAGAAGAAAAAGAACTTCATAATTTAGCGAAAGAACTAAAAAATATAAAAACTCAAGAGCAAATAATTGAAGTTGAAAAAAAAATTAAAAAAAATGATTTGTATTATACACCACAAGATATTGAAAAAATTTTGGGTATAAAAAAAAGAACAGATATAAAAGTAAAAGAAAAGAAATCAGAAAAGATAATGGCAAAAAAAGAAAATAAAACGGATATAAGTAAAAATAATGATAAAACTATAATTGAAAAAAAACAAATAGAAGAAAGGGAAGTTCCTGTTGCAAGAATTACTTTTAATCATGGATCAAGCCATTTATCTGATGTAGATTTATCAAAAATAAAAAAAGTTGCCAATTTATTTTATGAAAATGAAGGAAAAAAAATTGTTATTGTCGGACATGCTAGTAGTAGAACGAATTATGATATGGATTTAACAAAACATGCTTTAGTAAACTTTAATATTTCACTTGAAAGAGCTAGAACGGTTATGAAACAATTTTCTACAATAGGATTTAATTCTCAAAGAATAGAATTAGTTGCAATGTCAGATGCAAAACCTTTATATGCAGAAATTATGCCAAGATTAGAAGCCGCAAACAGAAGAGCTGAAATCTATATTCAATATTAAATTCTTTTTTAATGACAAAAAATATCAACATTGTTGTCGCAGGCTTAGGTACTGTTGGATCTTCAACTATAAAACTTATAGAAAAAAATAAGAATATTTTTTTTTACAAGTATGGTTTAAAAATTAACATTCTTGGAATTTTTGCAAAAAATAAATTCAAAAAGAGAAATTTTAAAAAGAATAAATATAAATGGTTTAATAATCCTATAAAAATGATTGAACAAAAAAATGTTGATACAGTAATAGAATTAATAGGGGGAGAAAAAGGAATATCCAGAAAGATTTGTTATCATGCTATTAAAATAAAGAAAAATCTGATTACAGCAAATAAATCACTATTAGCTCATGAAGGATATAAGTTAGCAAAATTAGCAGAACAAAATAATGTTAAAATTGGTTACGAGGCATCTGTTGCCGGAGGAATACCAATTATATCTACATTAAAAAAAAGTTTTAATGGAATAAAAATAAATAAAATCACTGGAATTTTAAATGGAACTTCAAATTATATTTTAACTAATATGCTTGAAGATAAAAATGAATTTGATACATCTTTAAAAAAAGCTCAAGCATTAGGATATGCTGAAAAACAACCAAAGAACGATTTGAATGGTTTAGATACACTGCATAAAATATTGATTTTATCAACAATTGCATTTAATAAAAAAATAGATTTAAAGAAATCAATTTTTTCAGGAATTGAACAACTTTCAAAAGAAGATATTTTTTTTGCTGATCGTCTAGGTTTTAAAATAAAGCTTTTGGGTATTGGAAGTTTGGAAAAAAAAAAAATAAATTTAATTGTTTCACCTTTTCTAATTTCAAAAAAGAAAGAATTGTCGAATATTAGTAAAAATTTAAATGCAATAATTATTGAGGCAAATAATAATAATAAAACTATTCTAGTAGGTGAGGGAGCAGGCGGTGCACCAACATCTATGTCTGTTGTATCTGATTTAATAAATATTACTAATAACAAAGAAAAAGAATTTATGTACGGAATTAGTTATAAAGGTTTGAAAAAAATAAATATATCAAATAACTCTTTGTCTCATAATAATTATTTCATAAGAGCTAAAATTTATGACAAACCAGGAGCTATAGCTGCAATTACAACAATTTTAAAGAATTTTAAAATTTCAATAAAATCTTTATTTCAAGAACAAATAAATAAAAAAATTTTTAACCTTGTAGTTTTAACGCATAAATGTAATCAAAATTCAATTAATTCATCCTCAATTAAATTGAACAATTGTCATTTTCTTAAAGATAAAGCAATAATTATGCAGGTTTTACATGTATGAAATAATTATGTAAAATCTTTAGTGTGAAAAGAAAAAATTTATTCCATTACAATTCAAAAATATTAAAAGTTTCACAGTTAGCTGCTATAGCAGTATATGATTTTATTGGAAAAAAAAATGAAACAGCTGCAGATAGAGCAGCAGTTCAGTCAATGAGAGAAGAATTAAATAAATTAGATTTTAACGGAACCATCGTTATTGGTGAGGGAGAGCGAGATAAGGCCCCAATGCTTTACATTGGTGAAAAAGTTGGAAATAATAAAAGTTCTTTAAAGGTAGATATAGCATTAGATCCACTCGAAGGAACCAAAATTACAGCAAATAATCAAAAAAACGCATTAACTGTTATTTCTTTAGGAAATAAAAATAGTTTTTTAAATGCGCCTGATGTTTATATGGAAAAATTAGCTGTTGGTCGCGGTTTACCAAAAGATTTTTTAAACTTAGACACATCTTTGGAAGTTACAATAGAAAAATTAGCTGAATATAAAAAGAAGAAAGTATCAGATATTGTTGTGTGTTTTTTAGACAGACCAAGACATAAGTATATTTTTGAAACTATTAGAAAAAAAAAATGTAAAAAGTTTCTAATTTCAGATGGTGATATTTTTGGCGCAATATCAACAGCAATAAATAAATTTAACATTGATCTTTATGTTGGTATTGGAGGGGCACCAGAAGGTGTACTTGCCGCATCTGTATTAAAATCACTAGGAGGACAAATGGAATGCAGATTAGTATTTAAAAATAAAATTCAAAAAAAAAGAGCTTTAACAATGGGTGTAAAAAACTTAAAAAAAAAATATAAAATTAAAGATTTAATAAAAAACGATGCTATTTTTGTTGCAACAGGTGTTACAAATGGTTTCTTGTTAAATGGTATAAAAAAAAATAAAAAAATATTTAAAACACATTCTTTAATTGTAACTACAAAATCAAAGAAAATTAAATTTATAAAAAGTGAATTTAAAATATAAAAAAGAAGAATTTTTGTTTGGGGTTAAAGAGTCTTTATTACATAATTCTTGGATTAAAAAAGAATATAATGAAAGATTCTCACTTGCTATTTCACAGCAATATTCTTTAAATAACAATGTAGCAAATATCTTATCATCTAGAATAAAAGATATAAATGATGTTAAAAGATTCTTGGAACCAAGTTTAGAAAATTATTTGCCTGATCCAACTATTTTTAACAATCTAGAAAAGGGAGTGAAAAGGTTACTTGAAGCAATAATTAATAACGAAAAAATTGCTATCTTAGGTGATTATGATGTTGATGGTTTGTGCTCTATATCTTTGATAAAAAAATATTTAAATTATTTTCATCAGATTAATCCTTTTTCGTATATTCCTAATAGATTAACCGAAGGTTATGGCCCAAGTAAAAAAGCTATTGATTTAATAAAAAGAAAAAAAATATCATTGTTAATTATGGTTGATTGTGGGACAAACTCACATGATATAATTTCCTATGTTAAAAAGAATAATATAGATCTTATTATAATTGATCATCATAAATCATATGAGGATCATCTTAATCTATCAGCTTTCATTAACCCAAATAGTATTTACGATAATTCAGGATACAACTTTTTGTGTTCAACCGGTCTAACATTTATTTTTATAAAACATTTACAAAAATTATTTGAAAAAAATAATAGTTACATAAATAAGAAAGACTCAAAAAGAAAAAAAAAGGATGATATTAATATATTTTTAGATTTAGTTGCATTGGCAACAGTTTGTGATGTTGTCCCACTTATTGATATAAATAGAGCTTTTGTTTATGAAGGATTAAAAGTTTTATCACAACGTCAAAATTTAGGTTTACAAATACTTGCTGATATAAGCAAACTTAACAAAAAACCAGATGAAGAAGATTTAGGTTTTTTTTATGGCCCTAGATTAAATGCGGGTGGCAGAGTAGGACAATCAAGTATCGCAGAAGACTTATTAGTTTCACAAAACGAAGATGAAGCAGAATTATTAGTGAAAAAATTAAATACATTAAATTATCAAAGAAAGCTTATTGAAGAAAAAGTTTATGATGAGGTAAATAAAATAATTATTGAGGAAAAAAAATATAATAAATCCACCTTATTTATTTTTAATAAAAATTGGCATGAAGGTGTAATTGGTATTGTTGCTAGTCGAATTAGAGAAAAATATAATAAACCAACTATAATTTTAACAAAAAATAAAGATTTGTATAAAGGATCAGGAAGATCCACTTTAGGAATAGACATAGGGCTTATTATTCTTGAAGCAAAAAAAAAGAAAATAATAGTTAATGGAGGAGGACATCAAATGGCAGCTGGTTTAAGTATTGAAGAAGAAAGTTTAAATTTATTCGATGATTTCTTTGAAGGTTTTGTAAAAAATAAAAAAACAAAAAATGATGATTTTAAAAATATAATGATTGATCAATTTCTAACTTTAGGAGCTGTGAATGACGATTTAATTGAAAGTATAAATAAAATTGCTCCTTTTGGAGTAGGAAATCCAAAACCTAATTTTTTATTTCACAATGTAAAAGTAATAAAGCCTAAATTAATAGGCGAATCTAATAAACATTTATCTTTTTTTATTATAGATGAAACAAACAAAGTTATAAAATCTATTATTTTTAATTGTTCTGATAACAAATTAGGAGAAACTATTCTAAGTTGTTATAAAAAAAATTTATTTTCTTTTATAGGATTTGTAAAAAAATCTATATGGAAAAATAAAACATATTTTGAGATAATTATTGAAGATGGAGTTTTAGAAAAAGTTATTATATAGTTGATAAAATTTAAAAAATATCTTACAAAAAGGGTATTTTTAATATGTTGACCCCATCGTCTAGCGGTTAGGACTCAAGATTTTCATTCTTGCAACACGGGTTCGAGTCCCGTTGGGGTCACCAATTTTTATTATATGAAACTCTCAATTGTCATACCTGTTTATAACGAAATTAAATCATTACCTATAATTTTAAAAAAGATTTATCAAGAAACTCCTAAAATAAAAAAAAAAATTATAATCATTGATGATTTTTCAAATGACGGAACAAGAGAATGGTTAAGTAAAAGAAATAAAAAAAATAATATAAGTATTATTTTTAAAAAGAAAAATGAAGGTAAAGGATCAGCGGTTATGGAAGGAATAAAGTATACAAAACCAAATGACATTATTTTAATACAAGATGCAGATTTGGAATATTTTCCAAAAGATATTAATAAATTATTAAAACAAATTAAAAATGGAAATGATATAGTTCTAGGAAATAGGTTTCATAAATTAAGCCATTATCATTATAAAACATTTGCTATAGCTAACTTTTTTATTTCAAAATTTGTTTCTATTTTGTATTTATTTAAAATTTCTGATGTTGCTGTTTGTTATAAAATGTTTAAAAAAAATGTGATTGAAGATATGAAGATTAAATCAAAAGATTTTATGTTTGATTTTGAATTTATTTCTAAGGTGCTAAAAAAAAGAACTTGGAAAATATCTGAAGTCAATATTTCTTATAAAGGTAGAACGTTTAAAGAAGGAAAAAAGATATCTTGGATTGATGGTTTTAGAGCATTATTAGTAATTTTAAAAGTGAAGCTTTTTTATTAGTTTTTTTTAAAATACATTAATTCCAATGTTCATCAGATATCTTTGATATACAGAGGGCTTTTTTTAGGTATGACAGTATCTAAGTAAAAAGGATCCTTTTTTTTAATTTGTAAATAAAAAAACAAAAATAGAAAAAAGGATATAACAAAAGCAGGATATCTTGAGTCATAAATTGCTAAGACAGATATTGTTAATAAACAGGCAATACAATTCCAATTTGAACTTAATAATCTCATACGAGAATTTCTCATGATGTAAAAAAAAGCAGCAATTAATAGAAAAAAATCATAAGTAGAAATTCTTGGAAAACAACATATAAAAATAGCAATAAAGAAAGTCACACGTAGCAATCTTTGCCTACTACCATTAACAAGTCCAGGTTGAAACAAGAAGTATGCTGAAAGAAAAAATATTCCTGAAATGAAAATGTGTATAAGAAAAGTAATAAATCCTGAAGGATTAAAAAAACTTAAATTTGTTTTTTGATATAAAATATTTTGATATAAATCAATCAACCCATGAATACCTATCCCTGTTCCGTGAATTAATAAAAAGTCTTCCCCTCTATAAGATTTTGTCGCATTAACAAAACTCATAAAGAGCTCTTTATCAAAATAAAATTGAAGAAAATAAACAATTAAAGTTAAAGAGAAGTAAAAAAAAACTTTTTTTGTATCTTTATATCCTTCACTTAATATGTCAGACCCATCTTTTTTTGCAAAAGATGAATATTTAATAAATGAATATTTAAAGCCATGTACAAAAAATGGCATTGCAAAAAAAATTAAAAATGGAAATTTAACTAATGATACAATTGAAACGGATAAATAATAAATATAATTTTTTGTAGAATTTAAATAATAATAAATTCCAACTGTTAAAATTGCATAGAGGATAATAGAAATATTACCTGCCAACAATGCGCCCCAAATAAGTCCTCCACCTGTAAAAATTACTAATAAAGTAAAAAGAAAAATTTTTGGTATTTCATAAATTTTTTTTAAATAAAAAATAATAACAAAAAAAGAAATTCCAATTATTGCAATCCAAATTATTTTTGCTGTATTTAAATCAAAATAACCTAAAAAGGATAAAAATTTTAAAACTATTGGAGGGTATGAAAAGTATAAGTCAAAATTAAATTGAGATAAGCAATTTTTAATTGTTTCACCACCATATGGATTTATTCCATTAATAAATTTATTTGCCGTACACCAATAAACGTGAAAATCCCAAAAATCTACTCTATCACCTAATAAATTTTTTCTAACAAAATGAGAAACATTATTGAATACTGCTAATAGTAAAAAGAGATAAAGAAAATTTAGTTCATTTTTTATAATGAATTTTTTTAAAGAATGCATAAATTTATTTATTGATTATTCCATACAATTTTTTAGATTTATTAAGTTTATTTAATTCATTAAACCCGCCAATATGTTTAGAATTAATAAAAATTTGAGGGACTGTCATAAGGCCATTAGTTTTTTTAATCATTTCTTCTTTTAAATTATTATTTTGAGATATATTTATTTCTTCAAACTTTAGTTTTTTGTTATTTAATAACTCTTTTGCAGAATTACAAAATGTGCAATTATTTGAAGTATAAATTAATATTTTAAATTGTTTATTCATTTATATTTTTCACACCGTTTAAAATAATTTCTTTAATATTACCTTTCATAAATTTGATATTATTTAAATATTGTTTCCATTTTTTTGATCCCTTTATACCAGTAAAAAGACCAAATGTATGTCTTGTGATACTTTGTATGCTCGCATTATTTTTTTGCATTTCATTTTTAATATAAGGAATTAATTTTTCTAAAACTTTTTTTCTAGTTTCTGTACTTTTATTATTAAATATTTCTTCTTCTATTTGTTTTAGAAAAAAAGGATTTTTGTAAATTTCTCTTCCTATCATTACCCCATCAACATATTTAAGATGATTTTTTATAGAAGAAATATTATTAATCCCACCATTAATAACAATTTCTAAATCCGGAAAATCTTTTTTTATTCTATAAACAAATTCATAGTTTAAAGAAGGAATTGTACGATTTTTTTTTGGATTAAATTTAGAAAGAACTGCATTTCTTGCATGTATAAAAAATTGATTACACCCTGCTTTTGAAACAGAAGATATAAACTTTTTAAAGAAAAAATAATTTTGTTTTTCGCCTAAACCAATTCTACATTTAACCGATACTGGGATGTTACTAATTTTTTTTATTTCTTTGATACATTCAGCAACTATTTCAGGCTCATTCATTAAACATGCACCAAATCTACCATTTTCTACTTTTCTACTTGGACAACCTACGTTTATATTAAAACCATCATATTTAAATTTATTTTGTGCAATACGTGCGCATTGCGACATTTCTTTTGGATTACTTCCACCAATCTGGAGTATTATTGGATGTTCATACTGGTTATACCCTAATAATTTTTTTTGGTTTCCATGTATAATGGCGTTTGTTGGTATCATTTCCGTAAATAAGATTACATTTTTTGATATTATTCTTAAAAAATATCTATCATGTTTATCTGTATATTGCATCATTGGTGCAACATAAATTTTTTTACTTTTAAACATTTTTTTTCTTTAATTTAATACCAATATTATTGATAATTAAATATGTTTCAAATTAATAAAATTTTAAAAAACAAAGATATTAATCCATTTCTATGGTTCTTTAGTCCGATATTAATAACATTGATTATTTTTATTGTTAAATTTTTAAATATAAATTTTTTTATATCATATTTTAAAGGTGAGAGTGGTATTATTGAAAATGGAACTTTTTTTGTTTTATTTTTTTCTATAATTATAACTTTTTCTGTCTTAAATAAATTAAAAAAGAACATAAATTTAAAAAATTTATATTTTATTATTATTGTCTTTCTAATTGGTTTAATTTATTTTACAGGAGAAGAAATTAGTTGGGGCCAACAATGGTTTGATTGGGAAACAAATGAATTTTTTAAAGAAAATAACGATCAATCTGAGACTAATTTTCACAATATAAGTAGTTGGTTTGATCAAAAACCTAGATTTTTACTAACATATTTTGTAATAATTGCTGGAATCGCTTGTCCCTTGTTAAATAAAAAAAATATTTTTAATCCAAACAAACTTAGATTCTGGATTTATCCTACAATTTATTGTTTTCCTACATCATTAGTTTGTTTATTTTATTATCTTTTAGATAATTCTTATAAATTTTTGTGTTATGGAACACCAGGTATTGATATCAATTGTAAGTATTTGCCCATTTTATTACATATTCGTACTAGTGAAATAATAGAATTATATATTTCTTTATTTTTACTAATTTTTATTCTATCAATTAATTCAAGATTAAAAAAAATTAACTAAAATTTCCTCTTTTAATATTGATATTTATTTATATTAATCATACTTTAGATATTAGCGGGGCGTAGCGCAGTCTGGTAGCGCGCTTGCTTTGGGAGCAAGATGTCGGAGGTTCAAATCCTCTCGCCCCGACCATTGTTTATGAAAGTAAAAATTTACAAACCGATTAAAACTGCATCACAATCTGGTTTTTCAAAATTTAAACACTGGATTGTTGAATTTCCAAAAGATAATAATTTAGGCTTAGATCCTTTAATGGGCTGGCAAAAATCGGATAACACACAGAAACAAATACAATTAAAATTTGAAAGTTTAGAACAAGCTTTGTTGTATGTTGAAAAAAATAAACTTGATTATACTTTAATAAAAGAAAAGAAAAAAAAATTTAAAATAAAAAGTTATTCTGATAACTTTAAATATAATAAATTAAAGTAGTTTTTTTTCTTTTATTCAGGGCGCCCTTAGCTCAGTTGGATAGAGCATCGGTTTTCTAAACCGAGGGTCAGAGGTTCGAATCCTCTAGGGCGCACCAATAATTTATGAATAAAATTAAATCAGAAATCTCTAAAATTGGTTGGTGTTTTGATAATACCTATGCCCGTCTACCAAAAATAATGTTATCTAAACTTTCTCCTATACCAGTTAAATCTCCAAAAATTGTTGTAATTAATGATGAATATTCTAAGGAACTTGGTTTAAATTTATCTATTCTAAACAATAAGTATTTAGCCTCATTGTTAGCAGGAAACCTATTACCTGATGGATCTGAACCAATTGCACAAGCATATGCAGGACATCAATTTGGGTATTTTACAATGCTTGGAGATGGAAGAGCTATAACAATTGGTGAACATCTTGGAAAAAATAATAAACGTGTTGATATTCAATTTAAAGGTTCAGGAAAAACGCCATATTCAAGAAATGCTGATGGAAGAGCCGCGTTAGGACCAATGTTACGTGAATATATAATTAGTGAGTCTATGCATGCGTTAAAAATTCCTACTTCTAGAAGCTTAGCTGTTGTTGAAACAGGTGAAGATGTAATTCGTGAAACATCATTACCAGGTGCAATATTAACCAGAGTTGCATCAAGCCACATACGCGTTGGTACCTTTCAATATATTGCTATGAAAAAAGATATAAGAACTTTAAAAAAACTCGTTTCTTATACAATTAATCGTCATTATCCAGAATTAAAAAATAACAAAAATATAGCGCTTTCTCTATTGAAAGTTGTGATAAAAAAACAGATTGAATTAGTTATGAACTGGATGCGAGTTGGTTTTATTCATGGTGTTATGAACACAGATAACATGACAATTTCTGGAGAAACTATCGACTATGGTCCTTGTGCATTTATGGATGCTTACGATCCTAAAACTGTATTTAGTTCTATTGATCATCACGGACGCTATTCATATGGCAATCAACCTGATATTACAAATTGGAATTTATTACGTTTTGCTGAAACTTTAATACCATTAATTAGCAAAAATGAAAATAAAGCAGTCGAAATTATAAAAGAAACATTTAATAAATTTAATAAAATTTATAAAGAATCTTGGATTAATATGATGCGAAAAAAATTAGGTTTGTTTGAAAGAAAAAAAGAAGACGAAAATCTAATTAATCAACTACTATTATGGATGAATCAAAATAGCGCAGATTATACAAATACATTTTGTTATTTAATGGGAGAAGATTTTGTAAAAGATAAGATATATCAACAATTATCTTTTAAAAAATGGTACCAAGAATGGAAAAATCGTATAAAACAAAATAAAAAATACGATAATTTATCTGTAGATTTAATGCGATCAAATAATCCTCTAGTAATTCCACGTAATCAAAAAGTTGAAGAAGCTTTGGAATCTGCTAATAAAAATGATTTAAAACCCTTTAACAACCTACTCAGAATCTTAAAAAAACCATATGAAAATACAAAGAAAAAAGAATACCAACTAACTGTACCAACAAGTGGTAAAACATATAAAACATTTTGCGGCACTTAATTTATTACAATTTAAATGATTTAAAAAGATCATTTATTAAATCATCAACATTTTCTAAACCTACATGTAATCTTAAAAGAATACCTTTTTCTTTCCATTTTGCTATTTTTCTCTCATTTTTTGGAAACACAGGTAATATCAAACTTTCATACCCACCCCAACTAAATCCTAGTTTAAATAATTTAAGATTGTCTATCATTTTATAAACTTTATTTTTAGATTGTTCTTTTAGAATAAACGAAAATAAACCTGTTGATCCAGTAAAATATTTACTCCAAAGTTCATAATAATTATTTTTTGGTAGCGCAGGATGTAATACTTTAGAGACTTTATTATTATTTTGTAGCAATCTTGCAATTTTTAAAGCACTTGATCTATGTTTTTCTAATCTTGTAGCTAGAGTTCTTAAACCACGCAGACTAAGATAACATTCTTCTGGACCAGGACAATCTCCTAAACTCACAGCTGTGTCTTTAATTTTTAAAAATAATTTTTCATTTTTTACTGTTATAAGACCTAGCATTGTATCAGCATGGCCACTTATATATTTTGTCGCTGCTAAGATTGAAATATCAATTCCACATTTAATAGGTGAGAAATAAAAAGGGGTAGCCCAACTGTTATCAATTGCAGTTATTATTTTTTTCTTTTTTGCTATTTTTATTATTTCATTCATATCTTCAATCTCAAATGTAAGCGATGAAGGAGATTCCATAAAAATCAGTTTTGTTTTTTTATTAATTCTTTTTTTTAAACTATTAATATTTGTAGGATCATAAAAATCTACTTTTACACCAAATTTTGAAAGAATTTTCATAGCAAATTTTTTTGTTGGATAATAAGTACAATCAGATATTAAACAATGCTCATCTTTTGATAAGAAAGAAAGTAAAGTAATTGAAATAGAAGACATTCCTGAGGAAGTAGCGATAGTTCGATAAGCATTTTCTATTTCAGCTATTCCTTCTTCTAAATAAAAAGTAGTAGGAGTTCCATATCTTCCATAATATGTTTGATTAAACCTATTAGAAATTGCTTTTCCTAATTCTTTTATATTCTTAAATAAAACAGTTGAAGTTCTATAAATTGGCGGATTTACAATTCCATAATTATCAAATGGTTTTCTTCCACTTAAAATTATTTTTGTATCTTTTTTAATTTTTTTCACAAGGGCTATCCTTTATTGTTCCCCATTCTGCCCAGGAACCATCATATATTCTAATATTTTTTTTTTTAGATATTAATTCTAAAGCAAATTTTATTATACATGCTGTAACACCAGAGCCACACGAACAAATTATATCTTTATTAATATCAATACCTGATTTTTTAATTAATTTTTCAATTTTTTCTTTTTTAACAAATTTTTTTGTATCTTGATCTATTAAACTATTAAAATATAAATTTTTACTTTTAGGTATATGACCTGATTTCATTCCCGGTCTAGGTTCTTCGCTAATTCCAGAAAAACGTTCTGGTGACCTAGCATCTAATACTTGATATTTTTGATGAGATAGATTTTCTAAAATTTCATTATAGTTAGCAACCAATAATTTATTTAATTTTGCTTTGTAATTAGATTCTTTTAATTTGTTAATCTTGTTTGAAACTTCACCACCTGAAGCAAGCCATGCAGGGAATCCTCCATTTAATAAACTTACATTATTATGCCCGAAAGTTTTAAACATAAACCATATTCGAGCAGCTGAAAACATTCCATACATATCATAAATTATTAGATTATCATTTTTAGATATTCCTAGTGATGAAATTTTTTCAGAAAATAAATTTTCATCAGGCATCATATGAGGCAGGTTTGAATTTGTATCAGAAATTTCTTCTAAATCAATAAATATGGAATTTGGGATATGTCTTTCTTTAAAAACATCAAATCCATTTAGCTCACTTCCTGGCATGTGCCACGTTCCATCAATTATTTTAATTTGAGGATTATTTAAATTTTTTTTTAACCAATCTATTTCTATTAATTCATTCATTTAATCCAACTAGGAATAGGTAATTTTTTACTTTTTAAAAATTTTTTATTATAAATTTTACTAAAATATCTAGTGCCATAATCGCATAGTATAGTAACAATAGTTGCACCTGGCCCTAATTTCTTTGCCAACTGGATTGCTCCCATAATATTAATTCCAGTCGATCCACCCATAATTAATCCTTCTTCTTTTAATAAATCAAAAACAATTTTTAACGCATCAGTGTCATTAGCTTGAAAACTTTCATCGATTTCCGCCTTTTTTAGATTTTCTGTAATCCGACTTTGTCCGATACCTTCTGTAATAGAATTACCGCTAGATTTAAGTTCACCATTCACATAATAGTTATGTAGTGCAGAACCCATAGGATCAACTAAACCTATTTTTATTTTTTTATTCTTTTTTTTTAAAAAAGAACCAGTTCCAGCAATAGTTCCGCCTGTTCCAACAGAACAAATAAAACCATCAATTTTTCCTTTTGTATCTCTCCATATTTCTGGACCTGTAGTTTCATAATGGGCTTGAAAATTTGCTAGATTATCAAATTGGTTCGCCCATAAAACACTTTTGTTTTTATTTTTTTTCTTAATTTTTATTGATAATGTCTCAGAATACCGAACATAATTTTTCGGATTAGAATAAGGAACTGCAGGCACTAATATTAATTCCGCACCATAAGTTTTTAATTCATTTTTTTTTTCTTCACTCTGTGTTTTAGGCATAATAATGACGGATTTTAATCCAAAAGAATTTCCAACCAATGTTAATCCAATACCAGTATTACCAGCAGTTCCTTCAACGATAATTCCATTTTTTTTTAATTTTTTTTTTCTAATAGCATCTTTAATAATATATAAAGCTGCTCTATCCTTAACAGATTGCCCTGGATTTAGAAATTCTGCTTTTCCTAAAATATTGCATTTGGTAAATTTAGATACATTCTCTAATTTAATTAACGGTGTGTTACCAATTAATTTTGTAAAATTATTTTCAATTTTCATTCTAATATTGGCTCCCGGGGAGGGACTCGAACCCCCGACAAGCTGATTAACAGTCAGCCGCTCTACCAACTGAGCTACCCGGGATCATATAAAAAAATCAATAATAAATTGTTTTTTTATAAGAATATATTGTTTTTTTTAAAAAAAATATATTAATATTTACTTTATTAATCTAAAAAAAAATATGTCAATAAAAGTAGCTGGGAAAAAGGCTGAACATCAGAAGTGTACATAAATCAAAATAGAAGGTTTTTTTTAAAAAAATTCTTAATTTCATTTTTTTTAATATTATTTTTTTTTAATAAAAAAAATTTTTTTAATTTAAAAAAAAAAAATATTAAAGAAATAGAATTAATTAAAACATTCTATTTTTCTAAAAAAAAATATCATAAAGAAACAGTAGATTTAATTTTTACAAATTTTTTAAATTATAAAAATTCTTTCAAAAATATTATTTATAATATAGAAAAAAGAAGAAAAATTTCTAATTATACTTATAAAAAAAATATAAAATTTTTAATTTAATATATGGAAAAAACACCTTTAACCAAAGATGGCGAGAAGAAACTTCAAGAAGAATTGAAGAATTTAAAATTGGAACGCCCAAAAATTATAAAAGCTATTGCAGAAGCTAGAGAACATGGTGATTTAAAAGAAAATGCCGAATATCATGCTGCAAGAGAACAACAAGGAATGGTTGAGGCAAAAATTAAAGATATAGAATTTAAACTTGGTAATTCAGAAATAATTGACAATAAATCTACTGAAAGTAAAGGCCATGTTATTTTTGGTTCTTATGTTGAGTTATTAAATATTAAAGATAATTCTAAAATAAATTACCAACTAGTTGGAGAAGATGAAGCAGATTTATCAAAAAATAAAATTTCAATTACCTCGCCAATTGGAAAAGGATTAATTAATAAAAAAGTAGATGATATAATTACAATTTTAGTACCGAAAGGCGAATTAAATTTTAAAATTATTAAAATAAATTAAATGGAGGCCCGGACCGGAATCGAACCGATGTAAAAGGATTTGCAGTCCTCTGCATAACCACTCTGCCACCGGGCCTTTTTTTATTTTTATTAATAATAAATTAATTTTTTTTTTTTTTTTAATATATTTTAAATAAATACAAATAATATAAATTATGTCAGATTTTAATATCGCAAGAAAAAATATGATTCATAATCAATTAATGACTAATAATATTGTAGAGGATCATATTTTAAAAGCTTTTAATGCTATACCAAGGGAAAATTTTCTTCCATTTGAAAAGAAACCTAAAGCATATTTGGATGAAGATATAGAAATTATATCGGATAGATATTTAATAGAACCTAGAATAATAGGAAATATTATAAAATTATCTAAAATTAAAAAAAATCATATAGTTATGGATTTAGCTTGTTCTACCGGATATTCTTCTGCTATTTTATCAAAGCTCTCTCAAAAAGTTTACGGAGTTGAAAACAAAACAAAATTAATTGAACAAGCTTTTTTAAATATAAAAAAATTAAATATTAATAATATTTATTTTTTAAATAAAAACCCTCTTAATGGATTAAAAAAAAAATTTGATATAATTTTTATATTTGGAGGAGTTCAATATATTCCCACTAATTTGTTTGATTCATTAAAAAATGATGGAGGTACACTAATTACTGTTTTATATGATAATAATGATGTTGGAAAAATTCATATTGTAAAAAGATTAAATGGAAAGATCTCCAGAACAAACTATATTACAGCCCAAACCCCTATTTTAAAAGAGTTTCAAAAAACAAGAAAAGAATTTATTTTATAGTCTTTTTTCTTTTTTTTTGTTTTTTTTATATATCTTTTCAAGAGATATAATAAGGATTATGAGGTTTTTTTTATTTTTTTTATTTTCTTATTTTTACATAGAACATACGACAGGCTTTTTTAATAGTTTTTTTAACGTTAACGGAAAAAATGTTTTATTTTCAAACAATACAAGGCTAAATATTGATAGAATTCCATATAGAAATCATCTAATTGTTAAGAAATTTGATGTTGCTAATTTTAATTTTAAAACAAAACCTAAAACAACTAATAATATTTTTACTAATTTTACTGATTCGAAAATAGATAGAGTTAAAACTAATGAAAAAATAATTGTAGTAGCACCGACTATTTTAAAGAAAAAAAATAATCATAATCATAGTAAGAGATCAATAATTAAAGAGAATAACGATTTTCTTCCTTCAAAGAACTTTAAAAAAATAGCAAATAATTTAGTAGTTATGGTAAAAGACCATAACGAAGAAGTACCTACTGATGAAATAATACCAAAAGAAGAAGAAAATAAAATAGCGTCTGAAAAACTAGAAATAGTTGAGACCATTAATAAAGCAATAGAATACAATCCAAGAATTAAAGCTCAGACGGCATCTTATGAGTCATCAAAAGAAAATTTAAAACAAATCTATTCTGCAATTTTTCCATCAATCGAAATGAACTTAAGCAAAGGGTATAAAGATATAGATTCTTCATCATCTGGTACAAAAACTAGTGAAAACGTGAATCCTCAAAATTTTTCAATAAACCTTGAACAAAATTTATATACAGGTGGCAAGTTTACAGCTGAAAAAAATAAAGCTAAAAGCCAATTGTTAATAGAAGAAGAAAATTTAAAATTAACACGTTATGAAATAATTTTAGAATCAGCACTTGCTTATTTAGATGTTTTAGAAAAAAAGAAATTAATTGAATTAAATAATTTAAAAGAAGAAAAGTTTAAGAATGATTTAAAATCTATAGAACTACTTGTAAATGTTGGTAGATCATCACAATCTGATTTAGTATTTACTCAGGCAAAACTAGTTCAAACTGCAGCTGAAAAAATTGCATCAATAAATGAATTTGAAATAAGCAAAGCGAATTATAAAAAAATAGTTGGAGAATTTTTACCTAATGCAATTTTAACAGAACCAAAAATAAATAAAGTAAATTTTCCTAACAATTTTGAAAAAGCTCTTGATATAGCCTTCAAAAATAATCCAAAAATAAAAATTGCAAGACTTGAAGAAAATATAGCTAAATTTGATGTTAAATCTAAATTTGCTGACACATTACCCAATGTAAGTCTTGATGCTGAGTATAAATCAACTGATGATACAACAGCAAAAGGTAGTTATTCAAATACCGCTGAAATTACTGCTGAACTTTCTATTCCAATTTTTAAAGGAGGAGGTAATTATTCTAAAATAAAACAAGCAAAA
>Ga0310344_10000583_pt1 | contig 28517 bp, 28 predicted proteins | sample HC15DNA20200_MG_FD_203801 | JGI IMG/M metagenome (GOLD analysis project Ga0310344, IMG submission 203801) | Marine microbial communities from station ALOHA, North Pacific Subtropical Gyre - HC15-DNA-20-200_MG | ecosystem: Environmental > Aquatic > Marine > Oceanic | place: Pacific Ocean: North...
GCCCGAGTTCGCCAAGACTTCTGGAGAGCCGGATGCACAACGAAAGGTGCAAGTCCGGTTCGGAGAGCAGGCGTGGGAAACTGGCGGTGGAGACACCCCACAGCGCCCACGCCTGACTCTACTGTGAAAACGCCCATGACCTTCGCGCGGCTCCCGCCCAAATCCCGCCTCTTCGGACTTGCCGGTTTCCTCGCCCTGACCGCGGTCTCGGCCGCGCTTGCCCAAACCATCGACGGCCTCGACCTGAAAGCCGTGAAAGCGCGCGGCACCGAAGCGACGAGCGATGCCCAGACCCTGGTCGATGCCGTCGCCGGCAAGGGCGAGGCGCACCGCGGCGAAGCCGAGCAGGTGCGCGAGGAAGGCCTTGCCGCGGTCGGCCGCATCGATCCGGCCGATCTGCCCAAGGGCCCGGGCGGCGCGGTCGATTTCGACGAACTCCTGAGCGGGGCTGCCGCCAATACCAAAACGCCGCTGGGCGAGGGGCCGATGTTCATCGTCTTTGCCAGCCTGTCGATGCCGGAGGCGTCGCTCACCCGGCTGATCGCCGACACCACGAAGGCGGGCGGGGTGGTGGTGTTCCGCGGCTTTCCGGGCGGGAGCACCAAGGCCTTTGCCGAAGGGCTGAAACGGGTGGTGACCAACGAGGGCGAGGAAGCTCACATCGCCATCGACCCGCGCCTGTTCCGCGCCTTCAAGGTCAGCGCCGCCCCGACCTTCGTTGCCGTGGGCCGCGAATACGAGCTCTGCGACGGGCTCAACTGCACCAGCGTGACCCCCGATCACGACCGGATCACCGGGAACGTCACGGTCGAATACGCGCTCGAGACCTTCGCCGGCGGACGCGGTCCCGGTGCCGGCGTCGCGCGCGTTGCGCTCGCCCAACTGACCAGGGGCCAGTGAGATGGGCGGGCGCAGCTTTCCTAAGCGTCGGCGAACAGCAGCCTTCCTAGCTCTGGCGCTGCTCGCGCCGGGCTCAGCGAGCGCGCAGGTGTACATTCCGCCGCCTGACGACCTCATCGAGCCGCAGCCCGCACTGCCGCCCGCAACCGACCCCGGCGTTCCCCCGCCAGCACCGCCACCGCCTTCCGCGCCTGCCACCATGACCTGGGATGAGGCGAAGGCACAGGCGCGCGAGCTCGGATCGACGGTCCGGGCCGCCAACCAGGGGATCACCGATGCCCCGGGCGCGGCTGGGCAGATTCCGGGCTACCAGGCCAACTATCCCGGCCTCACCCAGTATTATGACAACCCCGGCAACATGTATGCCGATGGGGCGGCGGCAGGCTACAACAACGATGCCTACCGCACCGCCAATTCCACGACGCGGCCGACCGTCGATGTGAAGCGCAGCGACCTTTCGCGCGCCAACACGGTGACCGCGGATCCCAACGCCTACCTCCAGGGAATGAGCGCCGACGGCTCGACCGGGAACTGCGTCCCGCTCCCACCGGGTTCGGGCAGTCCCAACATGGCCGAATGGACCTGCAACGTCGGTTCGACCGTCGTCGAACAGCCCAAGACCTGCACCCGAAGCCTCTCTGTCTCGACGTGGAACGAGATGCTTTACCAGTACCTCTGCGTCACAAGCCCAAGCTTTGCCGGCTGCGCCTCACTCGAGGGCAATGGCCTCTGCCGGAAAACCGGGACCTACCCGGTGCCGCAGTACAATCTCACCGTCGACTATTACGACTGCGACGGCTCCGTCAGCGATCCCAACGTGTACCTCATGGGCACGGTGCCCAAGCCGCCGCCGGCCAATGCCTTCCAGGTCGTCAGCAACGTCTATCGCTGCAACAACGAAGGCCTGACCACCGCGCTGACCTTCGATCCGGTGACCGGCTTCCCGCTGCAATATGTGACCGGGCTTCAGCAATGCGGCTCGCTCGCGTCTGAACCCAGTTGCACCCGGACGACGGCTAGCGCCGCAGGCCTGACCGATCGGCAACTGTGCAAGACCTGGGACTACATCGGCGATCCCTTTGGCGGCGGGGGCTACCTGACTTGCGCCGAGCCGGCGGCTCCAGAAGAGGTCTATGCCTGCAGTGCCAATGTTGCCGGGATCGTCCCCGAGAGCTCGGTCTCGAAGTGGTTCACCGAAACCTGGACCGACAATGCCTGTTCGCTCGATCTCGGCACCTGCACGCTCGCGAGCGAGACCTGCACCGCGCCAGGCGAGACCCGGCTGATCGACGGGGTGCCGGTGACGCGGCCCTGCTGGGAAAGCACGAAGACCTACCAGTGCCAGACCGTGGTCGGCGGGGGCAACGACTGCGGCAAGCTCGATGCGACGCCGGGCTGCACTTTCGACCACGAGACCTGTCTCGACGATCCGCCAAGCGCCGACGGTTCCTGCAAGGTGGCTGAGCGGGTCTACAAGTGCCCGATCGCGGGGAGCACCCAGCAGCCTGCGCAGTATATCTGCGGCGGCGACGTTTACTGCGTCAATGGTGACTGCGAGCCGATCGTGCGCGAGGCCTCCGACGAGTTCAAGGATGCGGTCGTGGCGCTCAACGCGCTCGGCCAGGCCAACGCCGAATTCGACGAGAGCACATTGACCCTGTTCAAGGGCACCGCCGAGAGCTGCGCGCACAAGGTCTTCGGGCTCGCCAACTGCTGTTCTGGCAAAGGCGTGCCGCTCCTGACTCCGCTACTGTGCAGTCCGTCCGAAGTCCTGCTCGACCAGAAGGACGATGCCGGCCTGTGCCACAAGATCGGCACTTACTGTTCGTCGAGCTTTCTTGGCATCTGCCTCACCAAGCGCGACGTCTATTGCTGCTTTCAGTCGAAGATCAGCCGCATCCTCCAGGAGCAGGGCCGCCCGCAGATCGGCAAGACTTGGGGCACGCCGAAAAAGCCGCTCTGCGACGGCTTCACCATCTTCGAGTTCCAGCAACTCGACCTCTCGGTGATGGACTTCCGGGAGATCTACGCGGAGTTCGTCGATGCAGCGAAGCTCCCCGACGAGGCCGCCACGCTCATCGAGATCCAGGCAAAGATCGAGGCCTACTATGCCGCCCACAAGCCCTAGCGACGGGGGCACCTCGCCCCCTTCAGAACCTGGCGCCATGGTCATCCCGCTCAGCGCCGTTGGCGCGCTCGCGGACATGAACATGGTCGAGTTCTGCCTCGGCATGGCGCTCTCCCGGCGCGCGCCGCAAAGTGCGGGCGAACTGGCGGCCGAACTCTCCGCCTGGTTCGACCGGCCGGTACGCGCCCGCGCTCTCAGGGCGCCGCTCGAAGCCATGCTCGGTCGGGGCTGGGTCGCGCCGGGCGCCGGGACCTACACGCTGAGCGAAGCGGGCACCGCGGCGCTCACCCCGTTCACCCACGCTCTGGTGCGAATGCTCGACGGCGGGCGCCGCCTGCTCGACCTCGCTGTCTTCATGTCACTGATCAAGGAATTCGAGAGGAGCGGATCATGAACCCCCGCCATATGTACAGACGCCGCATTGCCGCCCTGTGCCTCGGCGTCAGTCTGGCGCTTAGCGGCATGGCCCCGCTCCACGCCGCCAATGAGGACGGCGTCGAGGTCAAGCAGTCCGAGGACGCGCTCTACTGCAAGGAGCGCAAGCTCGGGACCTGGTTCTACTGCGAAAAGCCCAAGGAGGAACCGCGCAAGGCCGCTGCAACCGCGCAGCCCCCGGCGCGCGAGCGCCTCGCCGCGATCGGCACGCAGCTCGAGGAGCTGAAGGCACGCGCGATCCTCGAGCCGAGCCCGGAAAACGTCACCGCCTATGTGCGCTTCCAGCGCGAGCAGCTCGACCGCTCCTCGATGTTCGCCGACGTGTGGCAACGCGCGCTCTGGCAGGACCCAGGGCTCGACTACACACTCCAGCGCCCGGTCTCGACGCTGGGCAAGCGCGCGTGGATCGACCAGCGCAAGAGCGACCGCGACCGGGTGATGGGTGCGCTCTCGCAACGCTACGGGGTGTTCTACTTCTTCTCGTCGAGCTGCGGCGCCTGCGACATCTTCTCGCCGATCCTGAAAGCGGTCAGCGACAAGTTCGGCCTTGCCGTCCTCGCGGTCTCGATGGACGGCGGCCCCTCGGCAACCTTTCCTGGCTACATGGTCGACAGCGGCCAGTACGAGAAGCTGGGCATGGGCACCGAGCGGCAGGTCCCGGCGCTGGTGCTGTTCGATTCGGTCACCAAACAGCCGATGCCGATCGGCTACGGCATCCTCAGCCAGGACGAGATCATGGACCGCGTGTTCCAGCTGACCCAGGTCAAGCCCGGGAGCGACTACTGATGCGCGCGCGGCTCGCTCAAGTGTCGCGCCGTGCGCTTGGTGCCTTGCTCGGCGCGGCCGTCCTGCTGGCATCCCCAGCACCCGCCACGGCCGGGGTCGAGGGCGAGATGCAGAACTTCATGTCGGACATGGGCGCTCAGGCCAATGTCACGGGGCCCAGCGCCTACCAGGGCCAGTCGGCAGGCTATTATTCGGGGGGAGCTGTCTGGTCGCGCTTCCCGCAGAAGAACATCCAGCCCTTCAATATCCAATTGCCCCACGCCCGCGCTGGCTGCGGTGGCATCGACCTTTTCGCCGGCTCGTTCTCGTTCATCAACACCGCCGAGCTCGTCGCCATGCTCAAGGCGACCGCCAACAATGCGCTTGGCTTCGCCTTCAAACTCGCGATCGACACGATCTCGCCCGAGATCGGCAAGGTGATGGATGAGCTTGCGCAGAAGGTTCAGCAGATGAACCAGATGAACATCTCGTCCTGCGAGACGGCGCAGGCGCTGGTCGGCGGGCTGTGGCCCAAGTCCGACACCGCCTCGTCGGTCATCTGCGAGGCGATCGCCAACAGCCAGGGCGCGGTCGCCGACTGGGCGCGTGCGCGCCAGCAATGCAACAACGGCGGCCAGCGCGAGGCGCTCAAAGCTGCCAATTCGGACCCGGACATGAAGGAACAGGCCGGGATGCCCAACAACTACACCTGGGAGGCGCTCGGCAAGAAGTACGGCGGGTTCGACACCCAGTTCCGCGAATTCCTGATGACGCTGGTCGGCACGGTGATCTACGATCCGCAAGGCTCGGGCGGCAAACCGCGGGTGCAATTCATCGGCCCGGCAGATCCGGCGCTGATCAGCGCCATGCTCGATGGCACCTCGGCTACCCCGCACAAGTACTGGAGCTGCGGCGGCGATACGACCAAGTGCATGGTGCCCAGCGAGACCGACATGGTCATCGGCCCCAATGCGGCGATCAAGGCGCGGGTGCGCACGCTGATCGAGAGCATGGCGCTAAAGGTGCGCGATCCCGGCGCTTCGCTGACCCCGGCCGAGGTCCAGCTCCTCGGCATGGCGAGCGTCCCCGTCTACAAGATCATCACGGTGAGCGCAGCGGCCGAGTTTGGCATCTCGGCCCAGGAGATCAACGATCTCTCCGAAATCGTTGCGGTCGACCTCGTTACCACCATGACCATGCGGTTCATCGACATGGCGGTAAACGCGCGCTCAGACTTCAACGGGGCGGACGCGGATTCCTTACGCGAATGGCGCGAGGGACTTTACGAGACCCGGCGCAACTTCCTCGGGATCGCCGCGCGCACCTCGCAGCGCTTCGACCAGACCTTTGCGCTGATCCAGCGCACGCAGATGCTGGAGAAGACCCTGCGCACGCAGCTCTCCCCGCAGATGTCGGCAGCATTGCGCTTCTCGCGCACCCTCAACCAACAGGTCCAGTAGACCGCGACGAAGGAAGGCACCCCTCATGCTCGAGGTCTTCACGGTCGGAGGCGGCGACTACCTCGTCAACACCTTCAATGCGATCGCCGCCTGGACCGGCTCGGGCGGGTTCAAGGCGCTCATCCGCGTCTGCATGGTGATGGGGCTGATCTACGCGCTGCTCGTCACCGCCATGGATCTCGACTGGCGGGCCTGGTTCCGCTGGTTCATCCAGTCGACGCTCATCTATCTCGTGCTGATGGTCCCGACCGTGACCGTGAAGGTCACCGACCGCATCAATCCGGGGCTCGCGCCTGCCACCGTTGCCAATGTGCCCATCGGCCTTGCCGCAATGGCCTCGTTTACCAGCCAGGTCAGCGATTACCTCACCCGCACCGCCGAGACCGTCTTTGTCATGCCCGCCGCGCTCAATTACTCGACCGGCGGTTTCGTTTATGGCGCGCGCATGTGGGACAAGGTCCGCGGCTTCGAGATCCGCGATCCGGTCTTCAAGGCGAACGTCGACGGCTACCTCAAGCAATGCGCCTATTATGACATCCTCCTCGGCACCAAGAGCCTGAAGCTGCTCAGCGAAGCGCCCGATCTCTGGGCCGAACTCGGCAACAACGCCGCGACCAACCGCGGGATGAAGTACCTGACCGACACCGGCGCGGGCACCGTCGATATCGAGGGCAGGACCTGTGCCGAGGCGTGGACGCTGATCAACAACCAGTGGGATGCGCAAATCAACGCCTACGCACTGCCCTTTGCCCACACCATGTATCCCAAGCTCACCCAGGCCGCCGCTGGGGCCAAGCTCGCTGCCGATGTACCGGTGGTCTCGCAGCTCCTGACCGGCACGGCGATGACCCGGAACCAGTTCTTCAAGCAGAAGAGCATGGTCGATGCCTTCGAGGCCGCGCAGCTCGATTTTGGTATTGCTGACGCGGATTCCTTCGCGCTCCAGCGCGCGGACACCCAGACCCGTAATGCGATGACGACCGCGGCCGAGCAGGGGCTGATCTGGATACCGGTGCTTGGCGTCGTGCTGACCGTGGTGTTCTACGCGCTGTTCCCGATCGTCTTTCCGCTGCTGCTCTTCCCGCGCACGGGAATTGCGACGCTGAAGGGGTACTTCTCGGGGTTCTTCTACTTGTCGGCCTGGGGGCCGATCTACGTCCTCATCCACTCGTTCATCATGGACCGGCTCGCCAGCCAGACCAACGCCCTTGCCGCCGGCAGCGTGAACCTCGCCAATTGGGCGGGGATCGATGCGGTCAACCAGGACGTCGCTACCATGGCGGGGTTCCTGATGATGTCGGTGCCAGTGCTGGCGCTGATGGTGATGCGCGGCACCATGTCGGTCGCGAACAACCTTGGATCAATGCTCGCGCCAGTCCAGGCCGGCTCGGATGCCGCCGCGCTCGAGCGGACCACCGGCAACTACGCTTATGGCGACGTCAGCTACGGCAATCTCAATGCCGACAACCGCCAGATGTCGCAGTGGAACACGGCGCCTAACCTGCTCGCGGGCAGCGCGCATTCGGGGTTCCGCGAAGCCGATGGCCGCATGTTCAACGAATATGGCTCAGGCCATACGGTGATCGACACCAATGCCGCGATCTCGCAGCTGCCGTTCAAGCCGACCATGACGCGGGGCTACGCCACGGACCTGCGCTCGCAGGGCCAGTGGTACATGAACGAGGCCGATAGAATCGAGAACGGCACCTCGACCAGTTGGACCAGTTCGAAGAGTCGGTTCGGCAGTGCGGTCACCGCAACCAGCGACGTATCGGGCTCGCGCCGCGAGAACGGCTCGCGCGCCTCGGACACGCACAATGTCGGGGGCAATGTGGTGGTCGAGGGGGCGTCGGGCAGTTCGACCCGCGAGGTCACCAACAACGACCTGATCCTGCGCGAGGGGAACAATCGCTCATCGAACAACTTCGACCGGCGCACATTCGGCACAAGCCTGTCACTTACCGGCACCGGTACAGTGGGAACGCCACTCGAATCAGAAGCGGGAAGCGGGGTTTCAGCGTCTCTGTCCGGAGGCTTTTCGGGTCGGCGAGAAAGCGGCGACGGTGCAAGCGCCGGAACCGAGCGATCGGCAACCAATCAAACCACCCGTGGGACCGACAAGTCGGACGAGACCAGCAACCGCGTGGTGGTCAGCGGCTCGAGCGGCGATATCCAGTCGTCGGGCACCTATAACCAGAGCTCGGACTACGCCGACCATTCGCGCTCGCGGACCAGCACCGGTGGAACCGACTGGCGCACCTCGGAAGCCGAGGAACGGCGGGCGGCTGCCGCGCGCTACCGCGAAATCGGCAGCCGGATGATGTCGGAGGCAAGCTACGCCGAAAGCCATGGCTTCCAGATCTCGAGCGACATGTCGAACCTCATCCAGGATCGCTACGAGACGCTCCAGCGCGAGCATCCTGAATGGCACCTGCCAGACCTGTCGAACCCGCGGCTCGACTACCGCGACGTCTCGCGCCGCGACCAGGCCATTGCCTTTATCATGGACGATCTGATGGGTGATCTGCGCGCTCATCGCATCAACGAGCTCAGCGACGTCGCGGGGATTGCGGGAGCAGGGGCGCTGGGCTCGAACGGAGATTTGGGCATGCCAGCGACGCCGCACCTGTCGTCGGGAACGGTTGCCCCCCCGCTTGTGCCTTCACCGCTCGAGGGCGGAACGCTCATGGCTGTTCCCGACGGACCGGTCGATGGGGCAGCGCTCGCCAAGGATCTTGGCATCAAGGTGAAGCCCGGGGCGCGCCTCGGCCACATGGACGGCGCGCTAGTGCCGGCGATGGGAGTAGTCGCCGAAGAAGCGCAAGCCCTTGGCCTACCCACGCCAGTGGTGACGTCAGGCAATGACAGCACCCAGCACAAGGCCGGGTCGGCCCACTACGACGATCGCGCGCTCGATTTTCGCGGTAACAACATCTCGAACGAGCAGGGCGAGCAATGGGCTGCCAAGGTCCAGAGTCGTCTCGGAAGCGCCTATGCTGTCGACTTTGAGCGGTTTCCGGAGGATCCCGCAAGAGACCACCTCCACGTCGCGAAGAGGCGAGGCTAATGGCTAGCCAAACAGACGAGAAGCATATGCAAGTCCAGATCCCACTGCGATCATCAGGATCACAAGGAAGATAGTGGCACCACGGCCCAAGCTTCCAGTCCTGCCGCGAAAAGTCGGCAGTTGGAGTCCCGTTACATGGTCGAAATGACCGGGCCGAGGGTAAATCGGCCTTCCATCCAGTCCGTAGCGATCATGGTCCATCGAGGGTCTCCTCGCCCTGACCATGATTACCCCGAACGGACTGGTTTTTCAATCATGTGCCAGGAACAATTGGAGCCCCCGCGCCACGACCGCACCCTCTCTCCTTCGCAGCGCGGCAAGCGCTGGAGATCAGGAAACACCGGCGGGATAGCTCTCGATCCGCGCTTCCCCGGCTCGCCGGATCTGGGACGCAGCTTCCTCGAAATGGAACGCCACCGCATCGCGTGCCCGAAGCGTGTCGCCGGCCTTCATGTAAGCAACGAGGCGCTCGTGCTCGGTCAATGAACTGCGCGCTTCCTCAAGCTGGAAGAAGTTCGCTCCCGCAATCCACACTGCGGGCGGGATCGCCCTGGAATAAGCGGCAAGTGCTGCCCGATTGCCGCTGATGCGCACCAGTTCAAGGTGCCATTGATAGTCGATGTAGGCGCCAGCGAGGAGGTTGGCAGGATCACGGTCGTCCATGCCGCGCATCACGCCGTTCAGCCTCTCGAGATGGGCGAAGTCCGCGCTGTCTGCGGCGCCCGCGACCTGCGCGGCGGCCATGGCCTGGATCGCGCCGGCCAGGACGAGATGCTCGACAATCCGCTCGATGGTCCAATCGTTGATCGAATAGCGGCCGTGATCGCGGGTGAGGAGGGCGAGATCGACGAGTTCCTGGGCAAAATGCTCGGCGCTGTCCGCCGTGAGCGTGTTGAGGCCAGGGATATCGGAAGGACTGTCGAAACGGCGACGTTTGTGGGGCTCGCGAAGCAGCGCAAAGAGGTTCTGCGCCGGACACGCAATTGTTCGTACACCTTCCAATTTCGTCTGCGTTCCCAAGGCCGCGAACTACTCCCTCTTGCCAAAAACGGGATAATCGGAAGCAGCAGGATTCGGAAATCAAATCGGTCCTGTGCTATGGAAGGGCAAATTACGCGGCGGGCCAGAACTCGCCCATGGGGGCTCGTCACTTGGTCAAGGCGCATTCACTTACCGAACGCATGTTCCTCGAACTCAGGCTCGGGGTGCTGTCGGCGCGCTATCTGCCGGGCCAGATCATCCCCAAGGGCGAGCTTGGCGAGCTTTACGAATGCCGCCCTACCGCCGTTGCCGAAGTCCTCAATGCACTGGCCTTTGAGGGCTACGTGACCCGGCAGTCACGCAGCGAGTTCACGGTGCGCACCTGGGGAGCCGAAGAGGTCGAGGATCTCTTCGAAATGCGCGCCAACCTTGAGGGACACGCCGCTTCGCGGGCAGCGACACGCGCCAGTGCGGCCGAGATTTCGCTGTTGGGGGCGCTCGCAGCCGAGGCCTGCGAGGCGGCGCCTGACAGCCCCGAAGACCTCGAGCGCGTCATCCACGAGAACCTGCGCTTCCACATCGAGGTCATGCGCATGTCGCGCATTCCGCAGGTCGCCGAGATGGCGCGGATGGCGCTGCCCAACGCGCTTCACCGCCGGATCGCCTGGTCGCAGCGCGCCGAGGATGCCGAGCAGTCGTTCCGGATGCACCAGAAGATCGCGGCCGCCATTGCCGAGCGCTCGGCCTCGATGGCGCGCCTGCTGATGCGCGAAGACATCTACTCGGCCCGCGAGGCGGTGCTTGCCGCGATCGCCGGGATGGGATCGCACGAAGGCGAGGTTGCCGCGGTCGCCCGCCTTGCGCCGACCTTGGTGATCGATGGCCGCCGCTACGGACAGGGGACGCGCGAGGCCGGCGCGGACGGGCGGCTCATCCCCTTCGGCGTTCCTGCGCGAAACATGGGCCAGGGCTAGTTGGTTGGTGCGGCAGGCTGGTCGTCTGCGAACAATCTCGAGCGGTCTATCTCGAGTTGCTGAAGTACCGCCATCATCAGATTGGCGGACTGGAGCAGCCCGGCGGCATTCAGAACATTGAGAAAATCATTGCCGTCGGAGACGATCAGGTCGAGCGTACTTCCATCGATCAGAAGTCGCTGCATACGCATCAAAGCCGCCCCCGAAGCCAAGAACGCAAACGATTGTTCAATAAAGACATTCTGTCAATATTTCGGCGAGTTAAATTTGCCGAATTGGCTCTATAATGGAGCGAGTTAGGTAAGCGCCCTTAAAAGACCATGCCGCAACTGCAACAAGACAAGTGCTTGTCGCGTTTGCAATTGCAGAGACCGTGTCGGGCCGGCGCGGTCCGGTGGGAGGTAACCCGGACCGCGCCGACATTCCGATCAGGCGTAGATGGCCTGCTCGACGCAGTGGATGCAGTCGGCCTTGCGCTCTTCGCTGGCGGAATGAGGATGGGAGGTAGCCGCCTTCTCCGGGCAATCCGAACAGAGGCCATCGGCGTCCTGATGGGCACGGGCAGCGGCATCCTTGAGCGCCTGCTTGCGCGCCTCGAGCGCTTCGCGCAGGCGGGCGAAGGTTACCCTGGTCTGTTCGGGGTTGGCCCGGCTCTCGAGCTGGCCCTGGATCAAGGTTGCCGCCGCGGACGCTCTGGAAGCGGGTTCGGCAGCGACGGCAGGGGTGGCGGCCGCCGCAAGCAGCGGGGCGAGCAGATAGGCATATCGTTTCATGGCTAGAGTCCTTGTTTTCAGAAAAAGCCGGTCCGGCGGCCATATGAGAGGTCGCCGCGCGACGAGTCCCCGAGCGCCGACCGGCGCACGCTCAGGGTGACGCCCCGCCTTCCGCGAGCGCGGAAGTGGAGATCCTGGGGATCGATGTTGTTGCGTTCCGCCCAATCCTGGGCATCGCGCTCGCTCGCAAAGTCGCCGACTTCCTCGTGTTCATAGGCCATGGTCGCTCTCCATCAGTTCGCAGGCGGGCGGTTCGGGATCGGCATCGGGCTTTGGCTCCGGCGCAGCCGGCGCGAGGAACGCGATCGCAGCCGCAGCCAGTGCGACCGCGACCATCGCCAGGATAACCAGGCCCCGCGCCGCAGGCTCGGGCAGGACAAAGGCGAGGACAGCCAGCCATACGAGGGTCGAGTGCGCGCGGTCGAACACCTGGGCTGCTGCCGCAGGGGCGAGGCAGGGCAGGGATCTCACAGGTCGAGCCCCAGTGACTTTTCGGGCACGGGGAGTTGCCGCACGGGAGGTTCGGGCGCCTTGCCCAGCACCGCATCGAGCTTGGCCTTGAGCTCCGAGCTCATCTTGAGTTCGGGCAACTGCCGCGCATCGACGGGATTGTTGTGGCGGGGTTCGACCTCGACTTTGCCGGTCACCTCGAGCGCTGAAGTCTTGTTCCCGGGCGTCCGGTCGAGCTGCTGTTTGAGGCCTTCAAGATTGTTGGTGACGACCATCATGTCGTCGGTCGCACGGGTGTTGAGCACATTCTGCGTGCGCTGGGTCGCGAGATTGCGCTGCGACGAGGCGATGACCTCGATCGCTTCCGGTTTCGTCATGCCCTGCGCCATGTGGGCATTGAGCGCATAGCCGAGGTCGAGCCGGCGCAGCACCGGGTCGCCGGGGCCAAGCACCAGTTGCCGCTTGTCGGCAAGCTCGACCCGTACGCCTTCGGGCCGGGCCTCAAGCACCGTCGCATAGGTCGATTTGGCAATGTCCCGCCCTTGGTCCTTGTCCCGCCAGAACACGGTCTCGCCGTCATGGATCTTGAGCTCTCTCTGCTCGTAGAGCCCGATCCGGTCGAAGCGATGATCGGGGTCTAGCCGGTCAGGGTCGATGACCTTGCGCCGTCCCCCGGCCTCGAGCACGACCTTGCCGTCCTTGCGGATCTCGCGGACCTCATACTCCCCGCGCTTCAGCCCCAGTTCGCGCACGTCCATCCGCGCGTCGAGCACCTGGCCCAACCGGTAGGTCGAGGCAAAGCGCAGCTCCTCGCGCGTGGTGTTGGCGCTCTGCAGGGTGGTGAGGGTGAGGCCTGGCCCGGTGAGCGTACCTTCCTTGAGCAATCCTGCCTGGACGCGCGCATTAATCTCGGCGCGGTCATCGCGCCCGGCGGTGAAGATAGCGGTCGCCTCGCGCTTGTCGGGACTAAGCAACAGCCACAGCTCGGCGGCGCGGGCGACGTGGTCGGGCCCGGCCTCGATCACCCGTCCGTGCGCAGCAAGAAGGTCGAGCGCGAGGCTCGCATGGCCCTCGTTCGAGAGCCCGGCGACAGCAAGCAGCAGGGGCGAGTTTTTCTGGCGAATGTTTTCGTCCATCCGCACGGTTTCTTGCCCCGCGGCCTGGCTGACGGCGAACATCTTGCCCTGTTCGATCGCCGACAATTGCTGGCGGTCGCCCATGAAGGGCGCCTTGGCGAGATCGAGCTGCTCGGCGAGCGCGGTCAGCCGCAGCATGTCGCGCGAGGAGACCATCGAGCTTTCGTCGGTGATGATGACCGTATTGGCGAGCGCCGCCTTGGCAGCCTCGAAGCGCTCGCCCGATCCCGCAGCCGCAGCCCCGCCATAGGTGTTGAGGAACTTGGCGATCGTGTAAGCCTCGATCCCCGCCTCGCGCATCTGCTCCGCCGACATGCCCTGGCCGCCCCCGCCGCGCAGGTCCGCTACCATCTTGTTCTGGAAGGCAAGCCCGACGAGCTTGACGCCTTCATCACTCAGGACCTTGTCGAGCGCGCCGAGCAGCGTCGACTTGCCCGCGCCCGCCACGCCCTGGACATTGAGAAAGCGATCGGTGCCGGAGAGGATCGCGACGCCGGCTGCGAGCTGCCCCTCGTTGAGCTGCCATGTATCGACCCCGGCGCGCGCCTGGCCGAGTTCGCGCGCCGCATCCTGCAGCCGCGCCATAGCCTGCTCGGGCGGCATGAACGAGCGGCCCTGTCCGGCACCTGCATCGATGCGGTCCAGAATCTGTTGTTCCATCGCGAGCGCCACCGGCGTCGTCACCAGATCGAAGTGCCCGTCGAGCCGCTCCGACTTGCCGGGGATCAGATGGCCCTCGCGAATAAGTTCGCCAATTCGTTCGACCACGGCTCCGCCCTCAAGACCCTTAATCTGGAAGCCCAGCGCAGCGCTGAGGATGGCTGCTGGCGAGAACGCCGCCTCGCGCTCGGACAGGTGGCGGATCGCCGAGGCGGTCGCGTGCTGCGCCTTGATCGTGTCGGCGGGGAGGAACAGGGCCGCCGCGCCGCTGGCCGCCAGCGGGCTCGGCGTGCGAAGCGCAGCGCCGATCCGGGTCGACACTTCGCCAAGCGCGGCGGTCGCGGTTTCGCGGAAGGTTGGACGTGCCTGCAAGTCGGCACGTTCACGTGCCTCAGCGACAAGTGATTTCCCGTCAAAGCCGAGCTCCTGCGCACGCTGCTGCCAACTTTCGGTCAGCGCACCGCGGTCCTCGACGGCCAGCTTGGGGTCGCGGGTGTAGAGCGTGATCTGCTTCTTGGTTTCGAGCCGCGTTGCGCCCGTCTCCGCGATCTTCGCCTCGATCTCGGTGGTGCGCGTCGAGAACGCCTTGATCACCTCGCTTGGCACGCCCTTGATCTCGAACGAGCCATGCTTTCCGGCCGCTTCGGTCTCGTAGCCGAGCTTCTGCAACTGGGCGCGAAAGGCGGCGTGGTAGAACTGGCCGATCGTCGTGTTGTTCTTCCAGATTTCGCCATTCCACAGCGCCTTCCATGTCCCCTTGGGATCGCGGGTCAGGTTGGCGACGACGGCGTGGATATGGCCCTGCGGATCGAGCGCACGGCTCGTGTCATGGGCGAACAGCGCATAGACGAGGTTGCCGGTCTTTTGCGGCTCGCCGCTGCGCGAGCGGTCGTAATTGCGGCTCTCGGCAAACTGCTTCTCGACGAGTTGCGACATCGTCGATTTGACGGCGGCCAGATGCGCATCGAGGATCCGCTTGTCGCCGCTGACCAGCGCCAGGATCGAGGCGGACTTCGGCATCGAGAAGGTGAGGTCGAGACCCAGGCGCCGGCCCTCGACCTGCCCGACCATCTCGCCATCGGGCAGGTGCCCATTGAGGATCGCCTCGAACGCGCTCTTCTCGACCTGGCCCGAGAGGCCTAGGTCGCGCGCACCTTCGCCGCCCCAGACCCCAGCCTCCGCGTGTTCCTGCTCGGTGTAGTAGTTGTCGTTGGCGAAATAGGCGGCAGCCCCGCTCGACGACCTGACGGATGCAATGGAGTGCATGGCCCTACATCTCCGGTCCGTCGTCATGGGAATGCGAGCGATCGTCGATCTCGCGTGCAGCCTTGCCGCCGCGCTCGGCGGGCCTCTCTTCTTGGACGGGGTCATTGAGTTCGCGGGTCACGCCCGCGCGCTGCGCCGCAGCCTTCGCCGAGGCATGATCCACGGCCTTGTCCGGCACTTCCTGTTCGCGTCCACCATTTCGTTCGCCCTGCGGAGCCTGCTCCAGCCTGAAGGCCATCTGCTTGCCCACACTCGGATCCTGTTCGGGTCCCTGCGGCAGGTTTTCCGGGGCGGGATGCTCCGGATCACCCGGCTCGGATGCAAGCACGCCAGGACCGTTCTCGAGCTCGTCGCTACGTAGTTCACGCTCCGGTTCGCCGCGCGGTTCGCCGCGCGGTTCGCGTCCCCCGACTTCCGTCTCTTCGGCGTCATCTACCGGCGGCGGCACGAACTCGATGGGCTGGACATTTTCACGCAGGACATAGCCTTCAGCGACCTTGGGCCAGTCTTTGTAGGTGAGCTTGATCCTTGCGGCATCGAAGCCCTCGGGAAATACCAGGAAGCCGCGCAGCGACGGCAGGCGCATGATGTCATCGGGGAGGACCAGCGGCTGCACTTCGGAGCGCGGGGTGATGGTCGCGGCGTCGCGGATGTTGGAGTAGCCGTAGCTGTAGGCCTCATCCATCATCCTGACTTCGCGGTGACCGATATAGTCGGAACAGTGCTCGGCGGTGTCCCGATCGGCGGCCGCGAGGATCAGCTTGGTGCGCGCGAGCGAGGCGAGGTTCTGCGCGCCTTCCTTGCCGTAGGTCTCGGCCAGCTTGGCGAAGGAATGAATGCCGAGCACGAAGGCGCCGCCAAAGCCACGCGCGGTCTGTAGGCCGTCCTCGATAGCCGGCAGGCGGTGGAGCGCATGAACCTCGTCGAAGAAGAACCAGGTGCGCAAGGACCGGGTGCGCGGCAGGCGCATCAGGGTGTGGACCGCAAGGTTCATCCAGAGCGAAAGCAGCGCCCGGTTGAGCACCAGTTCGTTGTGTGAGGAGGTGATGAACAGGATCGATCCAGGCTTGTCCTGGTGCCGGATCCAATCGCAAATCGAGAAGGGCTCCTTGCCCTCGGGCAAGAACAACAGTGCCTGGGCATTGGTATTGAGAACCGCGCGGACGGACTCGGCCATGCGCGCGGCGACCGGAGCGGTGAGCGGCTCGGCAATGGTGTTGCGGAGAAGCTCGTGGACCTCTTCGAGATCGGCCATCATCAGCCGGTAGGCAAGTGCGGCATTGGTGGCCTGGCCGATCTTCACCAACTGGACGCAAGACTGCACGAACAGGGTTCGCGCCCCCAGCATCCAGAACGGGTCCGAACCGCCGCCGTCGGTCGGCAGGATGGCTGCGGCAATCGCGGTAAAGTCGGCGTAGTTCTTGCCCTCGTCGAACAGCGACCAGCTTGGGCAGCGCTCGTCCATCGGGTTGAGGATCGTGTCGGTTTCGGGGTTGTAGAAGGCTTCGACATAAGCGCCGGTGAGGTCGAACACGACCGCCCGGTCGCGCCGCCTGCGCATCTGCGCAATCATGTCCCGCATCTGGGTAGTCTTGCCGGTACCGGTCGAGCCGATCATGATCGTGTGGGCTTGCTCGGTGCGCCACGGAAACGACACGCCTGCGATGTTGTAGACGTGATGGATGCCCGCCTCCTTGCGCTCGGAGAAGCTCATCTTCAGGACGTCGTCGAGCGTCTTGCCGGGCATGCGTTCGGACACTTCCTGTGCAAGCGCGGCGCGGTTGTGCTCGTTGATCACGGCGGAAAGATCGGCGGCATCGACCAGCATGGCGCCGCGCTGGTGGCGCTCTTCGAGGATCGCCTTGCCGCGGCGGTGCGAGAGATTGACGAACCAAACCGAGATCGGGATTGCGATGAACAGCGAGATGAACAGCGCCCCCCAGATCGCGCGCATCAGCTTGTTCCAGGCAATGACGACATCTGGGTGCGAGGCGATCATGCCAATGGGGGCAGGGATGACCTCTCCGGAGGGGAGGGTGAGGTTCAGGATCTTCTTGGGATTGAACTCCATGAAGCTCCATCCCGCGGCGTAAATCCGCATCAAGATCATCTGCACTTCGTGCTCATGGAGCAGCAGGGCGAGGACGATCGAGAGGGCCAGGAGGAAGGTGAAAAACCAGACCAGCAGCGGCATCTTGGCGGAGGCAAACCACATCAGGAATTCATGGGTGATGAGCTGCGAGCCGCGGGTGAAATTGCCGGCGTTACGCGGCATGCTTCCACGCGCTGAATGATGCTTGAGCTGACCCGGGCGGGCCTGGTCGGACCACGTGTTAGGACGCCGCATAGAGCGCCTCCACACGGCGGTCCGCTTCCGCCATCAGGGCCTGGTGGGCATCGGGAAATTGGCGTTGGATGAGCAGGTCGATTCCGAGGAACAGATACTCGGACGAGAACTGGCGCCGGCGCTCGGTTTCGGTGCTGCCGTCGATGGTCGCAAGGTAGAGGGTCAGCGCATTGCGCAGGATGATCGAGGGCGTCAGCCCGCGCGCCTCCTGAACCTTCTCGACGCCATTTGCGAGTTTGCGCGGTATCCGTACCGTAATCCGGACTTCATCAACCATACCCAGACCCCTCGTGGAGGCCTGGTGGGAATTGCGCGCACCCCTTTTAGGCCAGCATGGGCAGTCTGGCAATCGCGCAGCGGCGGGCGGACATGTGTCGGACAGCGTCGGACAGCAAAATGGCGGCTTTCTGCGGCTTTGCAGGACTGTCCGACCCAGTCAGACAGGCGGCCACAGCGCAAACCCACGCATTTCCGCCATTTCCCCTACGGTCCTGCCGTGTACGGTCTGCATCCTTCCCTCTTGATCCCGTAGCAGTGATGGCTCGCGGGTTTGGTGGTCTTACGCGAATCCATAGCTGGCCTTTCAGGTTGAGCCCGGGCGCAGTGCCCGGCCTGAATTGCACTCGGAATCCGGGGGCGATCTCGGCCCCGTAGCATCAGGGCTTGCCAAACAGGGGAGGGGTCATGATCCTCGCGCGCGGGAGGTTTCAGCACCAACCACGAGGTATCATCATGGCCAGGAAAGGAAGCCTTGAAGCGGAACGACAGGCAATCGCGAAGGAGCGTCAAGCGCTGGAAGCGCGCGAGACGAGACTGCGCGAAAGCGAGCGGGCGGCGAGTGTCGAGTTGATGCACAAATCGGTTCTCGGCAAGGCGCCGTTCGAGAGGGTCGAAGCATTCTTCGCCGCTCTCGGAAAGCTCGGTCTGGACGAAGCGGAGAAGCGCCTGCGGGCAAGCTGAAACCGGTCTCGGAAGAGACCAGCACAGCCGGGGTTCGATGCCCCGGCTGTGCTTTATCTGGACACGCAAAAAGGGGGGCCGGAGAGCCCTTCAAGAGCCCTCCGGCGCGGTGCGAAATGCGGCATGTCAGAACGGGCAGTCCGCGTCCCACTCGGGATCCATCACCACGCTCATGAAGCTTGCGGCGCGGGCGATGTTCGCTTCGTCGAAGTCGTCAGCCATCATGCCCGGGACGGAATGGACGATCCGGTCGATCAGGTCCTGGGGCAGGGCGTTGTAGTCGCCCTCGTCGATGGCGAGAAAGCAGCCGAATTCGTCCTCGATAACGTGCTGGTCGAAAAAGCTGTGCTGGGCCCGGATCGTTGCGGCGCGAAATGCTGCGTCATAGCTGATGGGGTCGAAAGCCGGGATGTCGAGGGTCTTGGTAAGAGCGTTCATGTGAGCCTCCTGTCAAAGGAATTGAAGAGGTCACCTTCGGGATGGCCGAGCTTGGACCGGGTCAGGAACGGGCCGCCCGCGGCCCGCCGCGAAGCGGGGGTGGGGGAGCCGATTTTTTCGCCTTCTTCAGGCGTAAAAATTGGGGGAACCGCCCTTCTTGACGCGGGCCAATGGCGGCCATCATGCTTGGAAGTCTGCGAGAGTGTTTAACCCTGTTGGGGAGCACCCCGGTGGTCCACGCGCGGGTACCGCTTGCCCGGCCGATGCGAAGCCTTCGCGCCCCTTCCAGCAGGCCGTCAGGCCATTACTGGCGGGGGCAAGATGCGAGCGAGCCGGGCCATGACAGTGTGCGTCCGGGTCGACAAAAAAGAAGGGCATCCGGCGGTGAGGCCGGACACCCTTCTGGTTGATGCAATCGCAGCTGGTGCCGCTCAGAATGGCGGGAGGTCATCGCCATTGACGGTGCCACATGCCGTGCGCTTCATCGCAGGCCGCTCAGCTTGCGCTGCGGCTTTGGTCCGCGCCGCCGGGGTCTCGTTCTGAACCGAAGCGTCGCGCACAATGTGGAGGGGAATGCGTGCTTCGCGGAGGCGGTCAGCAAGGTTCGCCTGGATGCCGCCGCCGCTGCACACCACGGCCTCGACAGGCTTGAAGGCGAGCATGCGGGCGTTGCGCTGATAGGGTGCGGAAGGTCCCCGCGAAGTATCGGGCTTGCACAGGATCACCGGCACATTGTGGCGCGATGCCCAGGCTGCCGCGATCACGTCCGCGCCCTTGTTCTGGGCGGTCGTTGCCAGCGCCATCGACGGGACCCGGGCATGGATCGCGTCGAGATAGTCTTCAACCAGCGCGATGTCGGTGAACTGCTGTCCGCCCGAGAACACCACGACCGGACCCGATGGGGCAAACTGTTCGCGCCGCTGCGCTTTCTGTGCCGCGAGATAGTCGCGCGCTTCGATCATCGAGGCATTGGTCTTGGACGAGACCCGCGAGCCCCGCACCGGCGAGAACGGGCGGCCGGTCTCGACAAGGTAGATCCGCGCGGCATGGTCGCGCATGCACTCCATCGCATCGCGGCATTCGGCAAGGCTGCGGGCCTGCATGGTCAGGTCCTCGAGATCGGTCGCGTAGACCTCGCTCGGATCGTATTCGCGCAGCTTTTCCTGGAGGCGGTTCGCCATTGCGTCCTCGCGGTCGTCGAGGCGCTTGGCGACGACATGGAAGCTGTTGGCCACGCCCCAGGCGACTTCGCTGGCGAAGTCCTCCATCCGGGTGTCGCGGAACAGGTCGAAGACCGTTGCCAGCATCATCTCGATCGCCGCCTGCGCAACTTCTGGGTCGGGCATTTCGGCAGCGCTCGGCTCATGTTCGATCGAGAGCTTCGCCAGTTCGGTCTGCTCCATGAATGCCCGGGCGTAGTCAGGCGTCGCGATTTCGCGCGCATAGTGTTCGGCTAGGTCGGCGAAGTTCGAGAAACGGTCCGTCATGATAACCTCCAAATGGAATTTTCTCTCATCACGCTGATGAAAGATGTGCCTTGAAGGACGCCGGAGTCAGGCAGTCAGGGACGGCGGCGCGCACGCGCTGCCGCCGCGATCAGCGGGCGTGGGGGGAGCCGATTTTTGCTCGCAAGGCGCTAGCCGCAGCAGGCCAAAATCGGGGGGTACCCGCGATCCTTGACGGCCGCCAATCTCCCAGGCGTCATGCTATGGCGATGCTGATTTCGCTCAGCCACCGAGATGAGAGAGAGATTACGGTTTTGCCCCCGAACCCCATCTGGGCGTTCGGGGTTAACCGCAAAACACACTTTGACCTTTTCCACTCAGAGGCGGTCGAATACCGATCCCATGCGGGGCGAAAACAGGCGCTCGTAGGTCTTGAGGAGATGCGTGTCGGTCATGGCCGCGACGAAGTCGCAGATGACCCGAAGGTCGCCGCCAGCAGCTTCGTATTTCGCGAGTTCGTCGCGTGGCAGCAGCCGGGCGGGATCGGCCTGCATTGCCTCGAAGACGGCGACCACCATTCCCTGGCCCTTGAACTCGAGGTGCTGGACGGCAGGAGAAGTAATCACCTCGTCCACGACGAAGGCTTGCAGCACGTCGAGGAACTCGCGCTGGGGGGAGGCGACGGCAACGCCCCAGCGCAGGAATGGCTCGGCGAACGCGGGGCGCTCGACGAACTCGACCGCGGTCAGGAAGTGGTGGACGAGGCGCCCGATGAAGCGCTTGCGCGAAGCGGGGCCGCCGAATAGGCCATCGACCATCTGGGCAAAGACGTCGTTCTCGCTTTCACCCGGGTACTTGGCCTTGAGCGCGTCGAGGAATGAGGGGCACTTGTCCTGGAGCGCGGCCGCGAAGCGCTCGCGCGTGACGAGATCGAGTGCGATCGCGTCCTCCAGATCATGAACGCCGTAGGCAATGTCATCGGCCGCATCCATGATCGAGCAGTCGAGTGCCTTGTGGCGGGGCTTGCCGTGCTTGCCCTCCTGCGGCGCGAAGGTCTGGAAGGGCTCGCGGTCCGCATGCGACAGGGGCTCGAGGATCCAGTCGACGACGTCCTCTTCGCTATCGAGATAGCATTTCGGCGGTTTGCTCGCGCGGCCGTCGATGATCTTGATCGTCGAGGGACCAGCTAGCAGTGCGGGGGCGACACCAGGGTTTGCAATCCGGCTGAAGGCGACCGGGTATTTGAGGACCCCGAGCATCGTCCGGCGCGACAGGTTCGCGCCAGCGCCTGCGGAGAAATTCTCGAGGCGCGCGAGGATGCGCAAGGTCTGGCCATTGCCCTCGAACCCGCCAGCACGGCGCATGCAGTAGTTGAGCGCGATTTCGCCGCCATGCCCGAAGGGCGGGTGCCCGAAATCGTGGGTGCACCCGATCGAGTGGATCGTGCCGCGATCGGGCAGCAGCGGGGTCGCCGGATGATGGGGGAAGGACTTCTCGAGCTGGCGGGCGATGCCGCCAGCGATCTGCGCAACCTCGAGCGAATGGGTGAGGCGGGTGCGATAGAAATCGCTGTCACCGAGGTTGAGGATCTGGGTCTTGCCCTGCAGCCGCCGGAACGAGGCCGAGTGGATCACGCGCGCATAGTCGATGTCGCCATCGTCCCGCGCGTCCTCGCTCTGCGGGGTCCAGCCCTCGCGGCGGGCTGACCAGTCACGGGCAATAGTCATGGCGATCAGCGGATCACGGTGACGGCGACACCGGCTGCGTCCGCGACGGTGCGCCACTGCTTGTCGGCGGTCAGCGCCGGAAGACCGTCTCGGCGCGCGAGCGCCAGGCAGAAGCGGTCGCCGAGCGACAGGCCGGCATCGGCCGTCGCAGCACGCAGGCGCCCGGCGATGGTGGCGAGCGCCTGGTCGGCCTCGACGATCGCCATCGGCAGGGGCCGCAGCATGGCGTCGACTTGTTCGACGGGCATGCCCGCATGGATGAAATGGCTGACGACCTCGGCGTAGTTCACGCTCGACATGCGCGAGGCACCGAGCGCATCGGCGACCTTGCCCGCGCCGGGCTCGTCCCGGAGCAGGGCAAGCAGCGCGGAGGCGTCGAGTACGACTTCGCTCATTCGCCCGATTCCGCGCGGCGGCGGCCAAGAAAGGCATCGACCGAAGCCTCTGCCTTGTCGCCGGTGTACTTCTTGGCAAGCGCCTGCGCGTGCGCGATCGACTGCGCCACGGTGCGCAGGATCACGCCGTCCTCGGTTTCTTCGACCAGCAACGCGCCGCCGCCGGCTAGGCCGAGCCGCTTGCGGATCTCGGCCGGCAGGCTCATCCGACCGTTTGGCGTGATCGTCACTTGCACCGTCATGGCACTGCTCCTGATGTGGCGAACGCATCGCGAAGCGTGCGTGTGAGCCAATTTAGGGAACATATGCCACAAAATCGCAAACGTGTCACGAACAGCCCCACTTGGCATGATCGCTCAGTTTGATAATATAGCTTATGTTAAATGAAATCAAGGGCTTGGCGGAACTCAGCGGTTCAGCTGGCGTCTGCCGAGCCGAAGGCAACGCCGAGCTTCTTGCGTTTTGCCGGCGCGGCGTCGGCCTTGGGCCGCGCTTTGGGTGCCGTTTTGGGCGTCGCATTGGCCTCAGCCTTCGGGCTCTGGCCGGGCCTGCGGCCAAGGCCGATCCTGACCGCAAGCTCCTTGCGTTTGGCGGCATAGTCGGGCGCGACCATCGGGTAATCGGCAGGCAGGCTCCAGCGCGCCCGGTACTCGGCGGGCGTCAGGCCATGCTCGGTCCCAAGATGGCGCTTGAGCATCTTCATCTTCTCACCGCATTCGAGGCAGGTGACTGCGTCGGGCTTGACCGAGGCACGCACCGAGACGGCGGGTTTCAGCTCCTCTTGAGCCGGTTCCGGCGCCCGTCCAAGCGCGGCAAGCGAAGCGTAGACCGCTTGGATCAGGCCCGGCAGGTCCGCGGCCGCGATCGAATTGTTGCTGACATGGACAGACACGATATCGGCGACATGATCCAGCAGTGCTTCGTTTTCCATGCGGGCGAGACCTTTCCAATCCACGGATCGTGGGTTCCTAGGCGATAGTTCGCCACCACGCCATAGGAGCATCGCCGGGGTGCGCCAGGCTGACCTGATGCTCGAAGTGCGAAGGTTCAGGCCGCGAAGAGTTCGCCCTGGGGATTGGCAGCGCCCGGGCCCTGACGCCGCAGCGGCGCGGGCTTGCGCAGCAGCGCAAGCACAGCCGGCTTGATCACATAGACCGCATGGCGTCCGCCGCCGCGGTTCTTGTGGTTGGTGGCGTAGCCCGCATAGTGCCGGCTCATCAGCCCGGCGCGGACCAGATCGGAAATCGCGCGGCTGACATTGGCGCGGCCAACCGCCTGGACCTGCTCCTCGACCGCGGCCTCGATGCGCACCGCATCACGAACAGCGTCACCGGTCAGTTCGTGCTTCAGCGCAGCGGCCACGCGCGCGCGCAGCGCCGCCCGCCGTGCGGGCTGTTCGCTCATCGGCAAGAGCTGGGAGCAAAGCCATTCGCGCAGAAGCACCGGCACACCGCCTAGCGCCACGAAGGGTCCGGCTTGCCCTCGCCTGTCGGCAATCTCAGCGACCAGCTGGAGGACAAGAAACGCGTAGCGGGGGCGGTTCGAGGCTTCGACCAGGACCGCGTAGATCCCACCGACGCCAGTGATTTCTTGGGCTCGTTCCATCGATCAGTATTGAGCACAAAAGGTGAATCCTGTGAATCCCCTTTGTGCCCTGCCCTGTCGTTTGTCGCCCGTGACACTTCGCCCGGAGGCGCCACCTGATTTGCGCGGGCCGAGTGCGCTGCTCCTACCCCGCGACCACTTTGGCCAACATGCAGGCGTGATCGAAGACCCGCCCGTCCGGGCATGTCTCGCGGGCCATGCAACATGACACTCCGCCCGAGGGCAAAGTGTCACAGATGCCATGCCCGAAGGGGCGCAAGCCCCCGATCCGGCAGGCAAAAAAATGGGGCCAGCGTGAGCCGGCCCTTTGGAAAGTTTTGGGAGAGGATGCCTGAAAGGCACCTCCCATATGGGTCCGCGCCCTTCATGCTGCAAGTGCGAAATAGACGCCGCGCGTTGCCTTTTTCACAACCGCTGTTCCGCCCGTCGCAGTGGCTACATGAGTGATGGGGGGCGGCCCTGTGGCCCCTGTGGGAGGCGGCCGCGCCGCCTCCCGGGCTCGGGTCTAGAGGAAGAGGACTTCCTCGGCGACGATCTCGACCGCGTAACGTTCTACGCCCTCGCGGTCGGTCCACTTCGAGTAGTGGAGGCGGCCCTGCACCTCGACCAGGTCGCCCTTCTTCTTGTGCTTGGCGACCGAGGTGCCGAGGCCGTTGAAAGCGGTGACGCGGTGGAATTCGGCGAGGGTCTCGGTGTAGCCGGCCTCGTTCTTGACCGTCTTGCCATCGACCAGCTTGGGGCGGTCGGTAACGAGGGTGAACGAAGTGATCGCGGTCTCGCCGGCGTGGCGGGTTTCAGGAGCGGCGGCGATGCGGCCGATCAGGATGACGAGGTTCTTCATGGGATAATCTCCGTGGCTTGAACTCGGCGGAACCGCCCGCCGATGAACACCACAGGCAGGGCCAAAGGCCCGGGCCCGCACCGAACATCATGTGAGGGAAACCCAAAAGCGAGGAGTGGTGCGGCAAGCCCGCAAGGGCTTCACGGTCCGCTGCTTTTGGGTTGCGGCCAGGGACTGGCCCTGCAGGGTTCATCGGCAAACGAAGGGCGGTTTCGTCAGGTCAGGCCGAGCGGATCCCCGCAAAGGTCAGACCCGTCAGACTCGGTCCTTTCGCCAGACCCTGCTCCCACCCGCCAGCGCCCGCGGCAGCGGGCATTGCCTTCCTAAGCCCCCGCTCCAAGCGAGTCAGAGACGCGTGGGGTCACACGAGGCCGCAACCAGCTCCTCTCCGTCCAGCGCCATGCGCTACGGCAAGGGTCTTGGTCAGATGCGCAAGCTGGCACCCACAGGCGGGCAAGGCTCGCCCCCCTCGATAGGGACCCTCAGCGCCAGGGCCGCGCGAGGCCTTGCGCGACGAGGTAGTCGCCGGCGTCCACGCCGTTCACCGTGACCGTGGCAAGCGTCCGCCCATAGGGGTCGGTGCCGAGCCGCGTGATCATGACCCGTCCACGCGACAGCAGCCGCGTCAGGGCAACCCGCGAGGCTTCGCCCGCGGCAAAATCACACCAGGCATAGGACCGCCTCCGGTCCTGGCACTTGGGGCTGTCAGGCAGTTCAGGTGCATCGATGTTGGCGATGCGGACCCGCTCGCGGCCGCAGCGGATCGTGTCGCCGTCGTGAACCGAGGGCGACATGCAAAGGGCGGCGGCAGCAAGAACGATCGGCATAGGCCAGAGCCTAGCCCCCTCGCCCGCCCACGCCAACCAGCCACGCCGTCTTCCTCCACTGGCCCCGATCGTCACCCGCAGGGCGTGCGCCGTTGTGGCGCGAAGAAGAAGGAGTGTTCGAATGAACTGAGCTTATTGGCATAGCTCATGCCTGACCGACTTACCGGTGCCGGTGACGAACCGGCTGAGATTCCGAAAGGGAAACGGGACCATAGCATGTCGGGGTATGGATCGAAGTTGGGCGCCGCAGCCTGACGGTTGACCAGCAGGCAAGGCGCGCATGGTGAAGACTTGATTGTTTGAATCCCAGTTTCCAACGACCACTAGGTAGGTGACGGTGAACGCGGCTGACACACCGTCCCGAGCGGAGCGAGGAGCACGGCCCTGCAAATCGCTGCCAGTCCGCTCGGCGCGGCCCCGGTAAGGGGACTAAGGAAACGAACGGGGCACCTAAACGCGCCGCGACTCCTCACTCGCGCAACTGCGGGATCGCCTAAACAGGACGGCTTGTACGGACCTGCATGGCGACGGAGCCGTCATAGTAGTCGAAAGCCCGGTGTAATGGCCGGGACAGCCGCCGCGAGGCGGACGGCGCAGCGGTATAAGCGGGAGCGATCCTTGTCGAAATCCGCAGCGTCCGGGCGAAGGACGGCAGTTCTGTAAACTCGATGGATCAACGGAAAGGAACTGCTGATGCAGACCGCTACTATCCTGAGACGGATCGAGAAGCTTCCGGCCCTGTCGCGGGCGGGCAAGCGGATCAATGGTCTCCACCGCCTCATGCGGTCCCGCTGCTTATATGAGCGGGCCTATGACAGGGTATCCCGGAACCGGGGTGCCATGACGCCGGGAGTAGACGGCCAGACCTTCGACGGCATGACGCTGGCGAGGCTTGATCGTCTGGTCGAACGCGTGGCGGATGGCCGTTACCGCCCTCGTCCAGTGCGGCGGGTCTATATTCCCAAGGGCAATGGTAAAATGCGCCCATTGGGCATCCCTACGGCGGACGATCGCATCGTTCAGGAGGCGGCGAGAATGATCCTCGCGGCGATCTATGAGCCTGTGTTCTCGAAACACAGTCATGGGTTCCGCGCGGGTCGCTCCTGCCACACGGCCCTCGAAGAGATCCGCAAAACCTGGACGGGTGCGAAATGGCTGATCGAAGTGGATGTTCGCGGGTTCTTCGACAACATCGACCATGACGTCCTGCTTGGCCTCTTGGCCCGCCGGATTGATGATCCTGTGTTCATCGATCTGATCGGGACGATGCTCAAGGCAGGGTGCATGGACGAATGGAAGTTCGAGCGGACCTATAGCGGCACTCCGCAGGGCGGGGTCATCTCGCCCTTGCTCGCCAACATCTATCTCCATGAGCTTGACCTGTTCATGGAGGAAATGCGGGCGGGCTTCGATAAGGGCGTCAAACGGCGGGCCAATCCTGCCTATGTTGCTCAGACCCAGCAGATCGCCGCACTTCGTAAGAAGATCGATGCAATCCGTGCCGATGGTGCGGATGAGGCAGAGGCTCGAGCCTGTCTGGCTCGGATCGAAGCCATCAATCGGGAACGGCGGAAGATACCGTCTGTCGATCCTATGGACCCCAACTTCCGTCGCCTTCGCTATTGCCGCTATGCCGATGACTTCCTTGTCGGCGTGATCGGCAGCAAGGCGGAGGCCGTCCGGATCATGGCCGATATACAGCACTTCCTTGCTGATCGGCTCAATCTGGCGGTATCACCGGAGAAAACCGGGGTTCGCGATGCGTCGAGGGGATCGCCCTTTCTTGGCTTCCATGTATGCGCCTTCACGTTGCGCTCTCCCGGTTCAATGGCGGGGCGTCAGAAGGTCGGCGGCGGGATGCGACGCATCCTTCGTCGGCCAACGCGGGGGAACATCAAGCTGTGGGTGCCAAGAAACCGGGTCTATGCGTTTTGCAGGCGCAAAAAGCTCGGCAACCTCGACATGAGGAATGGCCGAGTGCGTCCGCAACTCATGGAATCCAGTGTGGCGGAGATTATCGTTGCCTATAACTCAGAGTTCCGGGGCTTCGCGAACTATTATGCGATAGCCGATGGCGTAAAAGCGTCCCTCGACAAGCTGGAACTGGTCATGCTCAGGAGCCTGCTGGCGACTGTCGCATGCCGGAAAGGTTGGACGAGAAGGCGTGCCGAGGAATATCTGAGAATGGGATCGGATCACGGCGTAACAACCGTGGTTCGGGGCGAGCCGCGAGTCCATAGGGTATGGAAACTGAAGCATCTGATCGTGAAGACGTGGGACAACCCCATCGTCGATACCATCACGATAGGTTCTCGCCTTGCGCAGAGCCCAAACGATCTGGTCAACCGCCTAAGTGCTGAAGAATGCGAAGCATGTGGCGACACCGATGGCCCGTTCGAGATGCATCACCCCCACCGCCTGAAGGACAAGCGGCGCGGCCCACTGACGCCTTGGGTGCAATCGGCACGACGGCGCCGGACTATCGTTCTGTGCCACAAATGCCATGTCGCTCATCACGGTGGCCGGATGCCTGACAGAATGGAGAGCCGTGTGCATTGAAAGGTGCAAGCACGGTTCGGGGGGAGGCGCTGAGGCGTCCTCGCAAGAGGCGTCTCGCGTCTACCCTACCGGCATCCATGCCGGCGAGCTTGGGTGGGCGGCGGTGCGAAAGCGCCGACGCTCCGCCCTAGCGAGTAGAGCGGGTCGCCGCGGCGCCCGCGTGGGACGCGGGCGCCGGGGTGCCCCCTTCCCTCTCCACCTCGCCACATCCCGACAAAACCGGCATGATTGTGCTCGAACGCGACCTGTCCTGTAGCGCGACAAACTGGATGAGGATTGCGCGTCAATCAGGATGAGAATGTGATTGTCGCGGCGCGTCGATCAGTGCCTGTTTTGATTGTCGCTGGCAAGTTCGTCGTTCTCATCCTGATTGTCGCG
>Ga0310344_10000584_pt1 | contig 28516 bp, 21 predicted proteins | sample HC15DNA20200_MG_FD_203801 | JGI IMG/M metagenome (GOLD analysis project Ga0310344, IMG submission 203801) | Marine microbial communities from station ALOHA, North Pacific Subtropical Gyre - HC15-DNA-20-200_MG | ecosystem: Environmental > Aquatic > Marine > Oceanic | place: Pacific Ocean: North...
TGGGTGCCATCGCGATGATTCTCGGTTCAGTCATGGCCCTTGCCCAATCAGATTTGAAACGCATGCTAGCGTATTCGTCGGTCGCACAAATTGGGTATATCGTCCTCGGTATAGGACTCGCGAATGCCAATGGATTCACGGGAGGCGTGCTGCACTTAGTAAATCACGCGTTTATGAAAGGCTGTCTTTTTTTAGTGGCTGGCGCCATTGTCTTTCGAACCGGACGCCGACATATTCGGGAACTTAGGAATCTTTCTCATGCGATGCCATGGACCGCCGCAGCCTTCACCATAGCGGCCTTTTCAATGATTGGCATCCCTCCTTTGGGTGGTTTCTTCAGCAAGTTCTATCTCATTCTCGGGGCAATCGATTCTGAAAAGTGGATCTTTGTGGCGGTGATTCTTTTGAGTAGCGTCCTGGCCCTAATGTATTTTGTGAATGTGATTCGATTCATATACTTCCCTGATACCGACGGTTCCGACAGCGCTGTGCCACTCAAAATCCAACAAGAGGCGCCCCCTTCAATGCTCGTACCAATTTTGACGTTAGCCGTGGGTGTGCTCCTTCTTGGTGTATTCAACGGACATATCGTTGCGCATTTTATTAACACTGCGATGCCAGAAGGTTTTATCAGGTGATGCAATCGTGATTGTATACGCCGCTTGGACCTGCATCGTTGCACCGCTGATAGGAACGTGCATTACCCCGCTCCTTGCTCAGCGATCGCTGCAGTATGCTCGCCTTGGTGCAGTAAGTTTCTCCTGTATTGCTGCGCTTGCAGCCCTTTGTTTACTTCCAGGATTAACGGACGGACAGATACTCCCCCTGCAAAGCGAGATCGAGTGGCTAGACGATCCCATTGATCTTTCGTTCGGGATTTTGATTGATCCCTTGAGCATTGTGTTAACCAATGTGGTTGCCGTCGTCAGTTTCATCATCATGGTCTACTGCTTGGGATATATGGGCAGCGACCCCAACCAAGTACGTTTTTGGATGTGGATGAATAGTTTCATAACAAGCATGTTGCTGCTCGTGCTCTCCAACAACCTGTTATTCATGTTCGTTGGGTGGAAGTTGGTTGGTGTCTGTAGCTACGGCCTGATTGGCTACTATTATCAAGATCAACGGTCGTACTGGATAGGTGGGCCCTCACCCTCACCCTTTATTACACCATCACAGGCAAGCCTGAAAGCTCTCGTAGTCACAGGTGTTGGAGACATGTTGATGTTGGGTGGCATTCTTATCTTGTACTTCTATGCGGGCACCCTCAATTTCGTCGAGCTCTACGCTACCGCCCCAGAATGGTTAGCTGTAATGGCCGATCGCTCCGGTATGATTCTCCTTGTCAGCGTGCTACTTCTCGCGGGGCCCATTGGAAAATCAGCACAATTTCCTTTGCACGAATGGCTGCCTGAAGCAATGGCAGGACCAGGCCCTGTGTCAGCACTGATTCATGCGGCAACGATGGTCAAGAGCGGCATTTATTTTGTCGCCAGATTGGTCCCCCTGTTTTATGTGGGGCGCTGGGTTGTCGGTCTAGAGGAAGCCAGCTGGTTTTTTCAGATCGCGGCTTGGGTGGGAGGGTTCACGGCTCTCTTGGCCGCGACACAAGGCATCGTCGCCGTAGAGCTGAAAAAAATTCTCGCGTATTCTACGGTAAGCCAAATTGGTTACATGATGATGGCGCTCGGAGTAGCAGGCCTTGGGCCCGGACTACTAGTCGATGGATATACGTCCGGGATATTTCACCTTGTTAGCCACGCACTGTTTAAGGCGTGTCTTTTTCTCTGCGCAGGAACTGTGATTCACGCAGTACACTCTATCTATATCCATGACATGGGATCGCTGAAGCGATGGTTGCCTCTGACATGGCTTTTAACACTCATTGCAGCGTTGTCTCTCATGGGACTCCCTCCATTTCCAGGCTTTTGGAGTAAAGATGCCGTGTTACTTGTGACGTTAGAAGCGAATCGGCCCCTCTTTGTCCTTGCGTTAACTACCGTCGGTCTTACAGCGTTGTATACCGTTCGTCTCTTAGCCACCGTGTTCTATGGTCCTGCGAGCGAGTCCGTAAATAAAATCTTTGCGCCCCAAAATACAAGAACCGACGGAACCCTTTCTATGCGAGTAGCTATCATTGTCCTCGGAATCTTGATTGTGGTCGCAGGTTTGAGCGGGCCGCTGTTAGAAACAACACTGCATAATAGTTTTGAAGCCAACAATTTAAGCTTCGCATTGTCTCAAACAGCGGAATCCTACGACACGAACGCGTCCCATGTGATCGTCTCAGGTTTGGCGCTTCTATTTCTCTTGGCTGGTGGTATTCCTGGTTATTATTTTTATATTCGTACACGGTCTTCGCTGAACACCCTGTTTCAACAATCACCTGTTCTTGCAGCCACCCACCGCTTTTTCTGGAACCGGTGGTGGATGAATAAGTTTTACACCGTCATCTTTATTGATGGAACAACACGGATTGCTGCATGGGTCGCACACAGTCTTGAAAGTCGTTGGAATAACTTGGTTCACGACAAAATGCCACGGGCATTTACAGAAAATGCTGACCGGTTAATTCGTCGCCTCCGAACAGATACTGAAGAGTTGTTGTATAACGTATCGTACGTTCTTGTGTTGTTTTTGTTACTGCTGATCATTTTTATTTTTTGAACTGTGTGAGTTGATTCATGCCATTCGTACTACTACAAATTCTCGTAATACCACTCCTCGCGAGCCTGATGATTTTTCTGGGACGAAAATCATTGGGGTACGCCGCCGGATGGGTGGCAGCTTTTGCGATGTCATACACGACAATCTTAGTTGTGTCCGTTGGTTTCACGGTGCATCGTGGAGACCCGTTGTCAGAAACATACCTACTGATTGCGCCAGGTATCCATCTCGGTCTTTTGGCCGATGGGCTCAGCCTTCCCACATTAGCTATCGTGTGTTTTTTATGTACGGTGTTGGCCTTTTACTCCATCCGCTATATGGCGCAGCGGGTCGAGGTGCTCTATGCAGAGGAATCAGAAGATGTCCGTCGCAGTTATTACGCGCGCTTTTTTTATCTTTTTCCTCTCTTTCCTGTTGGTTTTATTGGAACAATTTTAAGCACTAACTTGGTGTCAATCTATTTCTTTCTTGAAGTCCTGACGCTCACCTTGTTTTTCTTAATGGCGTCCTTCGGCTATCGAGACCGGGTAAAAGTTGCGTTTGTCAGCCTGTCGTGGGGCATCATTGGCGCGCTCCTTTTTCTCGTGGCCGCCCTAATGGTCTACAGCCAGATCCAAAGTTTAGAAGTTCATGCATTGGGAGGATTAGCAGGCAACCCATTAGTCGTGGGCATTATTTCCGTTTTTCTGATCAGTCTGATGATGAAATTGGCCCTGTTTCCGTTTCATGTTTGGATGCCGTCTGTGCACGCAGAACATCCCACGTGTATTGCCGGCTTATTGGCGATTTATGCCAATCTGGCTTTGTACATCATTATTCGAGTTCTGGTACTGCCTCTGACCGCAGATTTTGAACCGTTCGGTTTACCGTTAATGTTTCTTGCGCTTGTCACAATGGTCTATGGCTCCCTGCTTACGCTTGCCCAGACAGATATCAAACGTCTGGCCGCTTGTTCAACAATTAGTCAGATTGCCTTCTCCGCGTTGGGGATAGGGACTCTGACAGTTACCGGGCTGGAAGGTGGTATGTTTTTCTTTCTCAGCCATATTCTTGGTAAAACACTTTTCTTTTCCACCGCTGGCATCGTCGTCTATGTCACAGGCATTCGCGACATGAGGCAGCTGGGTGGTTTAGCACAAAAAATGCCCATTACCGCCACCCTGTGGATTATTGGTTGTATGATGCTGTCCGGGTTTCCTCCATTCAGTAGTTTTACGGCGGAATGGATTATGTTTACTGGTGTTTTTGAGCGGGGACTCGTAAATAATCCAAGTGCTATTGTGATAGGTGTTGGTGGACTGCTTGCTATCTTGCTTACAGTAAGCTATTCGTTTGGTGCCGCCAAGAAGATATTTTTTGGACCTCTGGACCCTGAACTAGAAAAAAATGAAACTATTCGCGACCCTGGTTGGTTAATGACCGTCCCACTTTTTACCGTTGCAATTATCTCCATAGTTCTAGGGTTATATCCAAAAATAATCACCGATTTCTTGCACACCATTTTGATCATCCCCCTATAAGAAAAGGCTGCCGGGTCGTGGTAAAGACCCCAGCAGCCTTAAAATACTCTTCAAAAGACTAACTTGTTTAGCTGATGTTACTAATGACCCAACGGCCATCTATTGGGCCATCAGGACCATCCAGTTCCACTTTTTCCAGCGTGATAACCATCGTGCGATCTGTGGAAGCTCCATCGAGTTCAACGGTTGCATTAATCGTGACTTCTTTTGAAATTAAGGTGCCACCAAAATCCTGAACCGCAATCGGATTGTTGGGATCGAAGGCGCTAACTGAAGCAACCGCACTTTCCGCACTCAAGGCATTTTCTGCATCCGATACGTCGCGTGAGTGCCCTTGTGATTCATCTCGATAAGTTGTCCACTGATCCTGAATCTCTTGGTCGCGGGAACGAACGTCTTCGTCTGCTCTTTCAGCTTCAATCACCCGTGCAATCGCATCAAGGTTCTCATCTTGATACATTTTCATTTCGCCGGCGAACTCTTGCTGAGCCTGCTGAGCTTCCCGAACAGCGCCCGCTAATTCTTGCATCCTTAGCGGTCGTCTTGCTTCCTCCGTTACGTTTTCGACATCAAACCCGCTTACATTGCCATCCGTATTGATATCGAAGGACACCATGGCAATATTCCCAAGAGTTGCACGATCGTTAACCCGGGAAGCAGTAAAAAAATTTCTTATTAAAGAACTTTCTTCTCCACCTCCACCACACCCGACCATCGCTGTAATGACAAAAAACAGCCCAACGGAAGTGATTTTTCTTCTTGATGATCTAGAGACTGTCATGGCTGCCTCCTAAATTATCCAATTCATGGCTTAAACGCCAACTACTCATTGTTCTCTTCTTTTACGCCTTCTACGATCTTGTTTTCACTCGTATTTGGTTCAAGCAACCGCGCTACCGACACGACTCTGTCTTCCTTATCAATCCCTATCAGACGAACACCTTGGGTAGCCCTCCCTATGGGGCGTATATCCCGTGTGTCCATCCGTAATATCTTTCCCTGTTGGGTGACAAGCATCAACTCATCGTCCCCGGCAAGGCATGCGATACCAACAACGTGCCCGTTGCGACTACTCGCTTGGATATTAATAATACCGACTCCCCCCCTCGATTGCACGCGGTATTCTGAAAGAGGGGTACGTTTTCCATATCCATGTTCCGTTACGGTAAGCAGTGTCCCGTCCGGCTGGACAGCCGCCATGGCAACAACTTCATCACCTGTGCGGAGAAAAATGCCGCGAACGCCGCTAGCCGTTCGACCCATAACCCGGACGTTGCCTTCCTTAAAACGGATGGCTTTTCCGTTGCGTGTCCCAATAAAAATGTCACTGCCGCCATCCGTGAGTTCCGCTCCCACGAGAGCGTCACCTTGCCGAATACCGACAGCAATAATTCCGCCTGCACGCGGCCGCCGAAAAGCACGTAAATCGGTGCGTTTCACCACACCTTTGCGGGTCCCCATCATGACAAATCGTTGCCCGTCTTCCTCAGGCCATTCTCTTACAGTTTCGAGAGCTGCAATTTTTTCACCTGCTTCCATCGATACCAAATTTGCGATGGCCTTGCCCCTACCCCCTGGCCCAACATCAGGAATCTCGTGCACTTTTAACCAATACACTCGACCTCGATCTGAAAAAATTAGGACATACGCGTGGGTCGATGCAACAAACAGGTGCGTGAGGAAATCTTCTTGCCGAGTGCGCATGCCAATGCGACCCTTACCTCCTCTACGTTGATTTCGATACTGCGTTACTGCAGTTCGTTTAACGTAGCCTGTGTTACTTACCGTGATGGCGACCTCTTCGTCAGCAATTAAATCTTCTATGCTGAGCTCGCCCTCCGCAGCAATAATTTCTGTCCGGCGGGAATCGCTGTACGTTTCCTGAATGGCCCGCAGTTCGTTAACCACAATTTCCATCAACAGAGATTCATTTTCTAAAATGGCCTTGAGGCGCGAGATCATTTTTACTAATTCGGCCAGTTCGTCGGCGATTTTCTGCCTTTCCAACCCCGTTAACCGCTGAAGTTGCATATCCAAAATTGCCTGCGCTTGTATCGGCGACAGAGAAAAAGATTCAATGAGACCAGCGCGTGCTTCCGCAGGAGCTTTGGCACCCCGTATCAATTTAATTACTGCATCCAAGTGATCGAGCGCTGTTCGCAGACCTTCCAAGACGTGTGCGCGCGCTTCGGCTTTTCGGAGATCAAATTCTGTCCGGCGACGAACAACCTCTCGTTTAAATTCAAGAAAGTGTTCAATTAGGGAAAGTAAAGGCAGTTCTTGAGGGCGCCCGCCAACAATGGCCAGCATGATGATCCCAAAAGTAGTCTGAAGGGATGTATGTTTGTAGAGGTTGTTGAGTACGATCTCTGGTATTTCACCTCTCCGAAGCTCAATAACAATACGCATCCCGTGGCGATCGGATTCATCTCGGAGATCAACGATCCCGTCAACAACCTTATCCCGCACCAATTCCGCGATTCTCTCAACTAGCCTTGCTTTGTTCAGTTGATAAGGAATCTCCGTCACAATAATCGCAACTTTGTCGTTCTTCTTGAGAGGTTCAATCGTAGTCCGGGCGCGCATAGTAATCGACCCCCGTCCAGTGCGGTACGCATTTTCAATACCTGCCCGTCCAACAATGAACCCCCCTGTTGGAAAGTCGGGGCCCGGAATAAGATTAGCCAGCATTTCAGCTTTTGTATTTGGCTGTTCTTGCTGGTTTTCAGCAACCCAAACAACGCCGTCAATGACCTCTTTCAAATTATGTGGGGGAATGTTTGTTGCCATCCCCACAGCGATTCCAGACGATCCATTGACTAGTAGATTGGGATAGGGCGCGGGTAAGACCGTTGGTTCTGTAGTGGTTTCATCATAATTAGCAACAAAGTCAACGGTTTCCTTATCGAGATCCGCCATGAAATCATCGCTGATTGCTTGCAACCGTGCTTCTGTATACCGCATGGCCGCCGGGGGATCTCCGTCTACGGAACCAAAATTTCCTTGGCCCTCAATAAGCGTGTGACGCATATTAAAACGCTGCGCCAAACGCACCAGAGTATCGTAAATGGAAGCATCACCATGGGGGTGGTAGTTACCCATCACCTCACCCACAATCTTGGCGCACTTCCGGTATGGTTTCTTGGCTGACAGTCCCATCAAACGCATGCCATATATCACTCGGCGATGTGCTGGCTTAAGACCGTCTCGAACATCAGGAAGCGCACGGCCGACGATTACGCTCATCGCGTAATCCATATACGACCGCCTCATTTCATCTTCTATGTTAACGTCGATGTTTTTTGGTGCACCCGGTTCTGCCATGTGATCTTCTGCTTTACTCTGAAAACTATTCGTTCTTAGACATCAAGATTTTTCACATCAAGAGCATTCTCTTCAATAAACTTCCTGCGCTCTGCCACGTCATCACCCATGAGCGTCACAAATGTGTCGTTCGCTTCGACTTCGTCCTCTGCATGGACTTGCAGCAACGTTCGACTCTCCGGCTTCATCGTGGTGGTCCACAACTGATCCGGATTCATCTCCCCCAAGCCTTTGTACCGATTAATGGCTACGCCTCGTTTTCCAACCGCAATGATGTGATCTAATACTTCGTCAACAGACTGTAGCTCCACCGATTTCGTTCTTTCTGGGACACCGTTAGTTTCCGCCGGATCCGCAACGTCAGACACGCCTTCGATGGCATCATTGCTTTCTCCCTGAGCTTGGACCAGCGAAACCAAAAACGGCCCCACTAACTTTCCAAGGGACGCATTTTCATATGCAGCAATAAGAGCTCTGTACTCCGCCGATTCAATGAAAGCAACACCGACGGCCTGCTCCTGAGAAACACCGCGCTGACGATCCTTCACTCGTAAAACAAAAGCATTATGTTCCTCGTCACGACCAACGATTACTTGCCTCGTCTCGGAAGTCAGCGCCGCCGTGATATTTTTTGTGTTGTCGTCGTCCAGAAAAAACTCTCGTCCTCGGGCACCGTGTGTGAGCAACGCAACCACCAAGTCGCCATTGAAACCCCTTCGCTCAACGACCGACAAAAGTTTGCGAAAAGCCAGAACTTTATGAAGCGTGCTCTCCAGTTCGGCCCCGGACAATTCTTCGCCCGTCTTTACAACACGAACACACCTAGACTCGCTGGCACGTTTGATTAACCAGCCGTCTAAATCCCTGTCATCCTTAATGTAATACTCGCTACGCCCACGCTTGACGCGATATAAAGGCGGTTGGGCAATATAAATGTGACCTGCCTTGATCAAGCTTCCCATCTGCCGATAAAAAAATGTCAGTAGCAATGTACGAATGTGCGACCCGTCAACATCGGCATCCGTCATAATGATGACGCGGTGATACCGAAGTTTTTCAAGATCTACTTCACCTACACCAACGCCACAACCAAGAGCCGCAATCATTGTTTTAATTTCATCGCTACTTAACATCTTGTCAATACGGGCTTTTTCAACGTTAAGAATCTTTCCTTTAATTGGAAGAACCGCTTGAAACTTACGATCTCTACCTTGCTTGGCTGAACCACCTGCAGACTCACCTTCTACGATGTAAAGTTCGCTGCGCGTGGGATCGCGTTCTTGGCAATCTGCAAGTTTTCCAGGGAGCGAACTGTTGTCTAAAGCTCCCTTTCGGCGGACTAGATCGCGCGCTTTTCTTGCAGCCTCGCGCGCTCGCGCCGCATCAATTCCCTTGTTCACAATTTTCTTCGCTACCGCGGGATGTTCCTGAAGATACGCGCCAAGTTTGTCGTTAAGAATCGTTTCGACAATGCCTTTAACTTCCGTATTACCCAGCTTTGTCTTTGTTTGCCCTTCAAATTGCGGGCGGGGAATTTTCACACTTACCACTGCGATCAAACCCTCACGGATGTCATCGCCACTCACGCTTTCTTTCAAATCTTTGGCAAGGTTTTTTTCATTCGCATACGCATTAATTGTGCGGGTGAGTGCAGCGCGAAAACCTGATAAATGCGTGCCACCTTCTTGCGTGTTAATGTTGTTTGCAAAGGAATAAACGGTTTCAGCAAACGCATCGTTCCACTGAAGAGCTATCTCAGCCTCTATTCCGTCCCTGGTGCCTCGCATAAATATTGGTTCGGCATTAACAGTCGCTTTGTTCTTATTTAGAAATTGAACAAAGGAAACGATGCCGCCTTCATACTGAAAGCGGTGGTTTTTACCTGTACGCTCATCGTCCAAAAGAATGGTGATGCCGGCGTTTAAAAACGCTAATTCTCGGAGGCGATGCGCCAAGGTGTCAAAACTAAATTCGACCGTTTCAAAAATCTTGGTGTCGGGGGTAAATGTAACTTTGGTACCCCGTTTTTTGGTGGTACCCGTCGTTTCAAGATCCCCCGTAGGATTGCCTCGTTCGTAACTCTGGTGATATACCCGTCCCTCTCGCCAAATCTCAAGATCTAACTTTTCGGAAAGCGCGTTTACCACTGAAACACCAACACCATGCAACCCACCAGACACTTTGTAGCTGTTATTGTCGAATTTCCCGCCCGCATGCAGAACTGTTAGTACCACTTCAGCTGCGGTCTTTCCGCTCGCGTGTTGATCGACGGGAATCCCTCGCCCGTTATCAACGACAGTAACTGAATTATCAATGTGGATGGTGGCGGAGATCGTGTCACAAAAACCAGCTAGCGCTTCATCAATAGAATTATCAACTATTTCATATACAAGGTGGTGGAGCCCGGGGGCACCGGTTGAACCAATATACATGGCTGGTCGTTTTCGAACAGCCTCCAAACCCTCCAAGACTTTGATCTTGTCCGCACGGTAGGTCTCTCCCTGTTCGAGCCCTTCTACTGCAGGGGGTGAGACACCTGTTCCCGACGGATCACCACCGTCTTGTTTGTTGTGGTCAATTTGTGACATTAGATTCCGTTTTTCGGATGGTTTTGTCTTTATGGGGGGCGACTAAACTCGCATCGGCATAATGACGTAGGTGTAATCTGTGTCCGTCCCACCTGCTGGTTTTAGAACTGCTTGACTCATTTCATCCTTGAACTCAAGTTGAACGGTGTCGACGCCAGCAACACCAAGAAAATCCAACACATATTGCGCGTTAAAACAGATATCAAGCGGATCGCCAGAGTAATCTACGGACAGTGTTTCCGTCGCTTCACCAACTTCGGGGCTACTCGAAGTTATATCAATTTTATTTGGTTCTATCTTTAATTTCACCGCTCGAGAACGCTCACTTGACAACAGGGCCACTCTTTTAATAGCACTGGTTAGTTTATCCCTATCAAAATCAACTTTTTTATCGTTTCCTGTTGGTATCACACGTTCATAAGCGGGAAACTGTGCGTCTATTACCCGTGAGATGAGTTGTCGCCCATCGACGTTAAAAAAAAGATGGTTGTCTCCGTTTTCATACTGGATCTCGGCGTCCCCATCCCCCAAGAGTGTTTTTAGTTCCCAAAGTGTTTTTTTAGGAAGTATTGCTTTTACTTCATCTGTCTTCTTCCCTTTTAACTTAACCAGGACTCGTGCGAGGCGATGTCCATCCGTCGCAACCAAACTCATTGTGTCACCGGTTAATATAAAAAGGGCACCATTTAAAAAATATCTCGTGTCTTCCCCGGTGATGGCAAATTGTGTTTTTGTGACCATCTCCAGAAAACCTTCTCTGGGGAGAGATATTAAGTCTCCGCTTCCAGCCTCTGGAAGCGTGGGAAAGTCGTCACGAGGTAATGTTTGTATCCGCGAGTCAAATTTATCAGCGGACACTTTTACTACACCTTTAGTTCCTTGTTTAATCTGAATAGTGGTCTCAGGAAGAGCCCGAACAATTTCAAATAGCTTCTTTGCCGGAATAGTAAGAGAACCTTCCTTAACGTCTGATGCAATACATTTACTTCGCAACCCTACTTCTAGGTCTGTTGCCAGTAAATTAACTTCTTTTTCCCCGTTTGCCTCAACAAGGATGTTCGCTAAAATTGGGATTGTGTTTTTTCTTTCAATAATTCCTTGGAAGAGTTGCAACTCTCTTAAAAGATCTGTCCTTTTCGCACTAAATTCCATGTGGTTGATAACCTCTATGAGAGGGACCTACAAAATCAATTAATAAAATCTTATTAATTAAAAATAATAAAGAAATTATAACAGGAATATATACTGTTTTGAAAGTAGAACGCTTTTTATAAATAATTGGAAACAAACAATTTAATAGGTTTTTTTAATGTTAATAAAACAGCCGTAATTGGTTTTTTACTGTGGATGTTTTTTAGTCCACATAAAAATGAAACCAAGGTCGCTGTTGATTTTGTGTAAGAGTAAGAAAAGGTTGCTGTTTTATTATTGAAAAGCTTGGAGAAAGCTGTTGATAAGGGTGTTGAAATCTCTGTCTACTTTACATCGATCATTAACTTTTCTAATGGAGTGAATCACTGTGGAATGGTGTTTTCCCCCAAAGCTTTTTCCTATTTGCGGTAATGAGGCGTTAGTTAGAGATTTTGATAAGAACATCGCTATTTGTCTTGGAAGGGTTACAGTTTTTGAGTTGTTTCTTGATTTTAGATCACTAATTTTTAATTTATAGTGATTAGCTATGAATTTCTGAACGTTCTCAATTGTGATTGGTTGATCGTCGCGTTCAAGTAGATCGTGGAGGACCTCTTCTGCTAGGGAAAGAGAAATTTCAGACCCCGTAAGCGATGCATAAGCGAGAAGACGAATCAAAGAACCCTCAAGTTCCCGAATATTTGATTTAATCCGACCAGCAATATAGAGAGCAACATCGTTTGCTAGAGGAACGGCTTCCGCCTCGGCTTTCTTTTTAAGGATCGCTACCTTTGTTTCGAGATCTGGGGGTTGTATGTCCGCAATTAACCCCCATTCAAAACGCGATCTCAGCCGTTCCTCTAAGGAGGGAATTTCATGAGGAGGGCAATCACTACTTATAATAATTTGTTTTTGAGCGTCGTAAAGAGAATTAAATGTATGAAAAAACTCAGTTTGAGTGCCTTCTTTTCCGGCGAGAAACTGTACGTCATCGACGAGAAGGATATCCATGCTCCGATACCGTTCTCTAAAGTCAAGAATGCGATCGTAGCGAACCGCATTAATCATTTCATTCATAAAACGTTCAGAAGAAATGTAGGTTAATTTAAGATTTGGAGATTGCTCCAACAGGTATTGGCCAATAGCGTGCATTAGGTGGGTTTTTCCAAGACCCACCCCCCCATATAAGTACAGCGGATTGTAGGAGCGGGAAGGTGCTTCTGCAACAGCAAGTGAGGCTGCGTGGGCGAATTGATTTGAGGGCCCAACGACAAACCGATCAAACGTATACCTGGCACTTAATCCACGTTGTTGCGACGGAGATTTAGGGCTTTCAGAGAGGGCCGGTGGGGCAGGAACGGGCTTCTGTTTAATTGGTTTAACAACTTTAATTTCCTCGCCTGTTTTAAAGGTTATTTTCACTTCTTGCTGATTAATTTCTTTCAAAGATTCTTGAATAATGCCTGCGTAATGCTTGTTAAGCCAGTCCCTAAATAACGTGTTTGGAACACGGATAGTAACTACTGGGCCATTTTTGTCAACAAACGAGGTCGGTTTAAACCAAGTGTAGTAACTGTGACGATTTATTTTGCCTTCGATGCGGGTAAGGACTGAACCCCAGATATCTTCTTGCATATTTAACCTAAACCTAAAGGTTCTTAAACTGTTGGTTTATTAAAAAACGATTAACCAGTAAAAGCCTTTTCCTGTAACTGAATCGTGTAATCCTCATGGAGCCGCCGAGAGTTTTGTTTTGATGCCCTAAATTTTTTGCACAAATGAGGCGGTAACTCTAGCGCACAAAATAGAATTTCCACAACTTTTTCCACAGTTGTGGAAAACTACTTATAAAATTTATACGCAGAGCCGCGAAATGTACCACAAACAGCTATTGGTCGCAATAAATTAAGCTTCCATCGATTTATTGTGAAAAAATGTAAATACTCATGTAACTTTTGGGTAAACAAATTTCAAGCGTTGACACCATCAAGACGCGTTTACTACTATTTCAAGCTCGGCTGTTAAAAAATAAATCACCGGCATAGTGCTCGGTGTGGAGCCTAAAACAATGAAACGCACGTATCAACCCAATCGTCGGCGCCGGAAGCGCACGCATGGTTTTTTGACGCGAATGAGTACAAAAAGCGGCCGACTAGTTATCAAGCGTCGGAGAGCCAAGGGCCGCAGTCGTCTTGCTGTTTCGTAAGATGCTGTAAATAAAAGACTTGTCTGATTACCGAAGAATGCTGGTCCGCAGCGAACGAATTCGTCGGAGACCGGAATTTTTGAAGGTTCAGCAGTCAGGTGCTCAGGTTCGCGGTCGCTACCTAACCTTTTTCGCGCTCAAGAACCGCACACTAGTGGCTCGTTTAGGTGTAGTTGCTACCCGGAAATTAGGAAAGGCAACGCGTCGGAATAGGGCAAAACGTCTTGTGCGTGAACTCTTCAGACTAAATGCCAGGCCAAGCGGTTTCGATTTGGTGGTTATGCCGAGACAGGATTTTCTAGATGCCACTTTTATTGATGTTGAAAAGGACTATAGGGCACTTTTATTACGAGTAAAAGAACCGAAATGATTAGAATCTGGTTTTCTCAACTTCCTGCACGCGTTGCGATGGCCTTTATTTACGGTTATCAGGTGACGCTGTCTCCTTTTTTTGCGGGTTCTTGTCGGTTTGTACCTTCGTGTTCTACATATGCTCTCGAGGCCGTAGCAAACCATGGGGCTCTTAGGGGTTCTTGGTTGACGATCAAGCGTCTTTTGCGGTGCCATCCATTTTGCCATGGTGGTCTTGATCAGGTACCTACAGCCCCCAAGTCTCTGGTTGTACCAAAAAGGTAAATTTCATCTATGGATCAGCGTAGGATTCTCGTCGCAATGTTTTTGTCAATGTTGGTAATAACAGCGTGGCAATACTTTTTTGTTCCTCCACCGAGCCCAGTTCCGCAAGGTGCGACTGAAGAAACAGGGCTTCAAGAGAATTTACCGCCTGAACCAGTCACAACAACACCCCGACCGGCCGAAGCTTTCGGTAGGATTGCGTCTCGAGTTGATCAAGTTTCCCCTACCCTTCCGGTTATCGACGCCGTGACTTCTGATCCGGTCGTCAGTGATACCGAGGAACGCGAAGTCTTAGTTGAAAGCGATTGGTTCAGAGCAGTTTTTTCAAATCGTGGAGCGGAATTGATAAGTTGGCAGCTGAAAGCTCACCGGGAAGATGATGTTCTCATTGATCTTGTGCCTCGCGATCTTCCACTTGAAGAACCACGAGCTTTTGGCATTGCTTTTTTTGACAATCAAGAATTGACTCAGATTGCGCAAGAAGCACTATTTAAGACTAATACCACCCAGCTGCAGTTACAGGATCGTGCCGAGACCGTGGTCTTTGATTACGAAGACGCCAACGGACTCCGGTTACGGAAGACTTTTTTATTTGACCCATCGGTTAGTCCCTACGTCGTGACAGTGTCGGTTGAAGCCCACCAGGGACAACAAACCTTGAAACCTATTCTGCGGTGGGGTCCCGCGCTGGGAGGGGTCGAGCGATCAAGTGGAGGAATTAGTTTTAGAGAGGGACCGCGAGGCATTCTGTACGGTCGTGTTTTAGAGGACGGGGTTTTCGAAGAAATAGACATGACTCGTCCTGATAGAAGCGATATAGGCGAGCAGTCAACGTATGAAGGTCAGATGCTATACGCTGGCGTTGACAACCATTATTTTTTGGCAGCAGCCCTGCCAGGGTCTCGCTTGGCCACGATCGATTATCGGAATGTCTCACTGCCGAACCCAGATTTGGACGATCGAGCTTTGGTCGCTTTTGATCTAGCGCTGGACGATGGGATAGATGAATTAGCCTTTTACTTAGGACCCAAGGAATTTAATGTTCTTGAAAGCGCTGGGAATTCTCTACAACTCGCAATTGACTTTGGAATGTTCGCCGCATTAATTGTTCCGTTACACCGGTCCTTAACATGGGTTTATGAAACTGTAGGGAATTGGGGTATTGCGATTATTTTGTTAACTATAGTCATCAACCTAATCATGTTTCCGCTTAGGCATAAAAGTGTGATGTCCATGCGGAAAATGCAGGAACTACAACCCCAGATGAAAGCGATTCAGGATCGTTATAAGCATCTGAAAGCCACTGATCCAGAAAAACAGAAGATGAATAAAGAGGTAATGGCACTGTATACGGAAAAAGGTGTAAACCCAATTTCTGGCTGTTTACCCATGCTTCTAACCATGCCTGTTTTATTTGCTTTCTACCGTTTACTTTCATTGTCGATTGAGATGCGAGGCGCTCCGTTTCTAGGATGGATAACAGATCTTTCCGCGCAAGATCCCTATTATGTAACTCCAATTGTGATGGGTGCGAGCATGGTGTTACAGCAACGCCTGACCCCCTCCCAGGCTGAACCCATGCAACAAAAGATTATGATGCTGATGCCTGTCATTTTCACCTTTATGTTCCTCAGCGCGCCCAGTGGATTAGTGATTTATTGGCTCACTAGTAATCTTTGGGGTATTGGGCAGCAGTTGTTAACGTATAAGCTAACAGGTCCACTAAAGACGAGTGCAGTCAGACCTCCTGCGGAGGGACGGGCTAAGAAAAACGATCGCAAAAGAAAAGGTGAAAAAAAAATTAAGGACACAGCGATCGAACCACAATAAGTGATCAAACTTAAAAAAGTGAGGAAACTATGGCAGATGATCTGAATTCTGAGATGATCGAATTTGTAAGTTCGATCACGACTGCAATGGGTCTTAATGCCGACGTTTCCGTTGAATCCATCGAAGACGGTACACGCATCGTCATAACCGGCGAGGGAAGCGATGTCTTTCTACAGCGCAAAGCGGCAGGCCTGGATGCTCTCCAACATGTTGTGAATGCAATGTTTCGCCGAAGGCACGAAGGGCAACACCTAGTGGTAGATTGTCTCGATTATCGAAAAGGGAAAGATACAGAGTTAGTCGAAAGTGCCAGACTTCTAGTAGATCGCGCGCGTGAAACAGGAGAGCCGCAGGAAATAGGCCCCCTGAATCCATACGCTAGGAGAATAGTCCACCTTGCCATTGCCGAAGACCCTTCAGCATCTTCTGAAAGTATTGGTGACGCGTTTATGAAAACGGTCGTCATCACATCGGATGAACCGGTAGGCAATTAAAAATAACGTTTCACCTCAGGGTTGTTGGTCCAAGGCGATTTATAAATCATGTACTCGTCTGACGATACGATTGTAGCTATAGCGACTAGCCTCGGACGCGGAGGAATCGGGGTGGTGCGTATTAGTGGGGCAGACGCTCTCGGAATTGTGCATAGTATTATCGTTGTCGAGAAGGAACTACAACCACGATACGCGACGCTGGTGAAAGTGGTTAACAAACAAGGTAAATCTAAGTTTCTTGATCAGTCCCTCGCCACATATTTTCCCGGACCATCGTCTTACACAGGTGAAGACGTTGTTGAACTAGGCTGTCATGGCAATCCTGTCATGCTCCAAGAAATTGTCCAGATCATCATTCGTGCTGGTGCCCGTTTGGCAGAACCTGGTGAGTTTACGCTGCGCGCCTTTCTTAACGGTCGACTGGACTTAATCCAAGCCGAAGCCGTCTCTGATCTGGTAAATGCTGTTACTCCTTTACAGGCACGCATTGCTTTCGATCAGTTAGAGGGGACGGCAACTAGCGCAATAAAAGATATCGATGAGAAGCTGTTCGATTTAATAGCCCGGCTTGAGGCCTCGATTGATTTTCCCGAGGAAGACTACCATTTTGTGGGTTCGAATTCAGTAGCATCACAAGTTCGAAATCTGCTCACCCAGACAGGCCGGTTACTCGATAATGCTACAAGGGGTCGGCTAATACGAGAAGGGTGTCAAGTGGTTATCTTGGGGAAACCCAATGTTGGTAAGTCAACGTTGTTTAATCGGTTCGTTGGTGTGTCGCGAGCAATCGTGACAGACATTCCTGGCACGACACGCGATTTATTAACAGAAAAAATTGAGGTTGAAGGAATTCCGATTACGTTGGTCGACACAGCCGGCATTCGGGAAACCTCAAACCCCATAGAACTCGAAGGTGTTAACCGTGCGCGAGGGGCTTTAAGCGTGGCGGGAGCAGTCATACTCGTTCTGGATGCCTCCAGGAGACTTGAAGAACAGGATCGAGTGCTTCTGGATGAGACCCCAGAAAAAAATAGAATCGTTGTTATCAACAAGAACGATTTACGACGCAAATGGCAGGCAAAGGATCTCGGAGATGTTAGTAATGTTGTTGACATCTCTCTCCATGAAGAAACAGATTTTAGTATTCTTCGATCGGCTCTTACGGCAATGCTGGTCGGAAGCTCGGAAGAAATCTTGCGTGACACGCCGATGTTGTCAAACCTGAGACATATTGGTTTGGTAGAGCGTGCAGCGACATCATTGAGACGCGCAGAAAAAGCTGCTGAAGACGCCAGACCGGAAGAATTAGTATTAGCGGATTTACAAGAAGCGCTTGAAAACATGGAAGAGGTCACAGGAAAACGTACCGCTGATGATCTCCTAAATAAAATCTTTACAGAATTTTGTATTGGAAAATAACGGAATAGGATTCAGTCCAAGATGCAAACGTTTGATGTTCTGGTAATTGGAGCGGGGCACGCGGGTTGTGAGGCCGCACATGCTGCGGCACGGCTAGGTTGCCAAGTGGGGCTTTGCACCCTATCGCGTGACACGGTAGCCCATATGCCTTGTAATCCAGCCGTTGGGGGAACCGCCAAGGGGCACTTGGTTCGAGAGATTGATGCACTCGGTGGGCTAATGGGCGAAGCGATCGATGCGACTGGCATTCAATTTAAATTGCTTAATCGGAGTCGTGGGCCAGCTGTTTGGTCTCCTCGCGCGCAGGCCGACAAGAAACAGTATGGGTTATGGATGAAAAACAGGCTTGAGCAGGAGCGCGGCATTGAATGGATTATTAGCCAAGTAGGCGCATTAGTTGTGGAACAAAACAAAATCATTGGGGTCGAACTAGAGGACGGCGATATGCTTCGGTGCCGCTCGGTGGTTGTGACAACAGGCACTTTTCTGAATGGATTAATTCACATTGGGCCGGAAACTCGATCCGCTGGTCGCTTTGGAGAACGCGCCACCCACGGGCTCGCCGAGTCATTAAAAATGTTAGGTCTTAGATGGGGGCGACTGAAAACGGGAACTCCTCCTAGATTGGATCGAAGAAGTATAGATTTTACCGTCTTTGAGGAGGCACCAGGAGATGATTTACCGGTTCCTTTTTCTTTTATTAGTGAAGGAATCAGGCGACCTCAGATTATGTGCCATCTAGTGCATACGAATGATCAAATTAGAGATTTAGTGCGTTCAAATATCGATAAATCACCACTTTATAACGGTCAAATCAATGGTGTCGGCCCTCGTTACTGCCCGTCACTCGAAGATAAAGTGATGCGGTTCCCAAACCGGGAGCGACATCAGATTTTTCTTGAACCAGAAGGCCTAGATGTTAATGAAATATATGTAAATGGGTATTCAATGAGTTTACCCAGGGAGGTACAAGAAGAACTAGTGCGCGCTCTTCCCGGCTTGGAAACCGCTAAGATGATTCGTCCTGGGTATGCTGTCGAATACGACTTTGTGCAGCCCACCGAATTGTTCCCCACCTTTGAGACAAAACGCGTGGAAGGTTTGTTTTTGGCCGGCCAGGTAAACGGCACGTCTGGTTACGAAGAAGCTGGTGCGCAAGGTTTGTTAGCTGGTCTTAACGCTGGCCGTCGTTCTCGAGATGAGGACGGGATTGTTATAGGAAGAGACGAAGGCTATATTGGGGTGCTGGCTGACGACCTGACGAGCAAAGGTTGTCTTGAGCCCTATAGAATGTTTACTTCGAGAGCCGAACATAGATTGCTTCTACGTATAGACAATGCCGATCTACGTTTAACTAAACTGGGACGCAAGGCCGGACTAATTAATGATGAACGTTGGGATAGGTTTGAGCGTCGGAGAGCAAGGTTTGAAAGCAATAAAAGACTCCTTACCCAAACCACGGTTCGAGTAGGAAATGGAGAAAGGCTTAAAGCAGCAAAGGCGTTGCGCCGTCCGACCGTCCAACTAGAATGGTTGTTGGACCAAGGCGAATTAGATCTGCAATTACAATCAAGTGACCGTGCAATTGACATCGCCAGTGTTGAGACGGAATTTAAGTACGCAGGATATTTGCAGAGACAGTCAGCTGCAGTGAAACGAAGTCTTCGGTACGACAGAGAATCGATTCCAAGGGATTTTTGTTATTTGGGTTTACCGGGTTTATCGCGTGAAATGATAGAGAGATTGACAGAAATCAGGCCGGTAACATTAGGGCAGGCTCAAAGGATACCGGGAGTGACCCCGGCAGCAGTTGGAGTAATAGAAGCGTGTTTACGCCGGGACAAAAAGAAATTGGTGATGGTGTGAGGCACTTCGCAGCGGACTGTACGTTATAAGCACTCAAAACTAAGTTGGTGAAATGAGAAAAGAGGATCTTGTTGGAAAGGTCCGCACTGCTGCAGTCCGTGCGGGCACTGATCAGCCGGAAGGGGTGATTTCTGACTTATGTTCGTATCTTTTACTGCTTTGGAAATGGAACAAGCAGATAAATCTAACAAAATTAGACGATAGTGTCTCTGGCCTAGATCGCCTTTTGGTTGAGCCACTAGCGGCGGCCAAGGAAGAGATTGGGGAATCCTGCTGCAAAGTGATTGATATTGGCTCTGGCGGTGGAAGTCCAGCAATTCCGATGAATTTGGTTAACAGAGGCAATTCCCTTGTCATGGTGGAAAAGAAGGAAAAGAAGGGAATATTCCTTCGCGAAGTCGTACGGACATTAGGATTAAAGAATGTGTCGGTCAGAATTGCTCATTATCAGGATTTGGTAGCAGAGTCAGGTTTTAAGGGAGAATTTGATTTTCTTACCGTTCGAGGTGTGCGGGTCGATAGGCAGGCGTTGTTGACGCTGAAATTATTTCTTAAAGACGGTGGGCGGCTTCTCCTGTTCGGATCCGTCGAAGACATGGAAAAGGAAGAGCTGAGAGGCTGTGGTTTTACTTCCATAAAAAGAAGAAAGCTAGGCATCACGGAAGAGGAAACGATAGTTTTTATTGTGGGCGAATAAAAACCGAAACTATTATTTTAAACCAAGATATATGTGACATGTAAAGAATAAAGAACTAGCTAATTATCAAGCATAACGTAAAAACACTGATGGTTCATTCGGAAGGCTGTATTAGCGTGTTTAAATAGAATGTAAAGGAAACATGAATGTGGAGGCTCGATGTTTTTTATGGACGCCAAGCTGTCTTAGTGGGCATCTCAAAAGTTCAAGAATCAAATAAATTTAGAAATGGTGTTCCACGTGGAACAAATTTAATTTGACTGCCAAGTAATAAATAAAAAGAATTGAAAAGTAAAACCTTAAACTATCTGAACGCATTTAAAATTACTCACGGGCAAACCAAACTTATTTTAAGCGCAAAACTATTAGGACTTAAAGCTTCCTTCTCCTCTCCCATAACATAAAATTTTTAGGACAGTAAATAAAATGCATCTTTTGGCTGTTCCACGTGAAACATATTGACTGAAAATAATTGAAGAGATAAAATAAGAGCAATTACACCGTTTTGGTCTTATAGCCTAATATTTAGGCCTTTTGACCTATATAGATCTAATGAAATCTGCTGTCGCGATTGCAAATCAGAAGGGTGGTGTGGGTAAAACAACCACGACCATTAATTTGGCCGCTGCATTGTGCCGCCTAGGCAGGACAGTGTTGGTCGTCGATATGGATCCACAGGCAAACCTGACTAGTGGAATAGGTCTGAAGGGTAGGCCCGCTCCAGGGGGAACAGTTTATAACGCTCTGACTGTTGAGTCGGATTGTGATTTTAGAGATTTTGTGGTGCCAACCGCTGTTTCTGGTTTATCGCTAATTCCCGCTGATAGAAATTTGACTGGCGCAGAGATAGAACTAGTGAACCTTCCTCGGAGAGAGAGCCGGCTCAGGCCGATTGTGAATGGCGCGCGCGAGGTGTTTGATTACATTTTCATCGATACTCCGCCATCTTTGGGTCTTCTGACCCTCAATGCTTTGGTCGCGGTGGATGAGGTGCTTATCCCTCTCACATGTGAGTATTTTTCACTGGAAGGTTTGGCCGAGTTGACCGCGACGGTTAAACGAGTGCAGTCAAGCTTTAACGCCGAGCTTGGGATTGGTGGCGTTCTTCTGACTATGGCCGACTTGAGAACGAATCTTGGAAAACAGGTTACCCAGGAAGTTCGTGGATTTTTTAAAGAGAAAGTTTTTGACACTGTTATACCGAGAAATATTCGTCTGGGAGAAGCGCCAAGTCATGGACTACCCGTTCTTACATACGATAGTCGCTCACGAGGTGCTGTTGCCTATGTCGCGTTGGCTGAAGAATTAGAATCGAAAAGAGAACAAAATCTATAATCTAAGGAGTAAAGATAGTGCCTGACAAGCGTCCTGCTCTTGGTCGAGGGTTAAGTGCCTTGATACCAGATGTTCCACAGGCAAAATCTCCGCCTTCAACTGCGTTGACAAACGAAGTTGATCTTGACCTGCTTCAGCCTAACGAAGATCAGCCCAGACGTTCTATTGATGAAACCAAACTTGAAGAATTAGCCCAATCTATTCGTGGAAGTGGCGTTATTCAACCGATAATAGTTCGGCCGAAAGAAACCGGAAAATACGAGATCGTGGCAGGTGAGCGGCGGTGGCGCGCCGCACAAAAAGCTGGGCTACTAAAAGTGCCTGTGGTTGTTAGGGAAGTCGATGATAACAGGCGATTAGAGCTAGCTCTAATTGAGAATATACAGAGAGAAAACCTGAATCCTCTTGAAGAGGCGAAAGCGTATAAACAACTAAGTGAACAGCTCACACAGGAAGAGATTTCGAGTGTTGTTGGTAAAGATCGAACAACGGTTGCCAACTATCAACGCCTGCTGGCTTTGCCCTTTGAAGTCCAGAATGATCTCGCGGCAGGTGGCTTAAGTATGGGGCATGCTAGGGCTCTTCTGAGTCTAACGGATCCAGTAATTCAACGACGGTTGGCGCGTGATATTCAATCGCGCGCACTTTCCGTAAGAGACACAGAATTGTTGGTTAAAAGCATTTTGTCACCAAAACCTAAAAGGCTAAGTACAAAGGAACCAGATGTTCATACAAGAGCAGCTGAGGAGCGTCTGCGAGTGGTTCTGGGAACACGAGTTCAGATTAAGCGCAAGGTTCGAGGTGGCCGTATTGAAATTCAGTTTACTTCAGACGATGAATTACAGCGTCTCTTCGAACAACTAACTGCGCAGTAAGTGCTTGCGCCTTGTTAACCGTGAATGGTATAAATATCTGTTTGGCCAGCAATGAATCACCCAAGACTGGAAGGTTTTCGCGAGAGGTTGTCTTCTCCAGGTTGCAACCGAGAAGCAGCTGGTGCTAAAACGGGGGCCAGCCAGTTAGCAAATAAGCGAGTTATCTGACTATGGCAAATCGCGCTGCCGCGATGCGGTATGCACGCGCATTATTTGAAGTCGCAGAGCAGGAAAATCAACTTGAGACGGTCGGAAGAGAGGTGTCTGAATTCACCGCTCTAATGACTGAGTATTCAGTGGTTGAAAAAATTCTGCTTAATCCGGCAATACCGGTTGCTAAAAAGATAGGTGTCGTGCAGGCGATTGCCGCAAGAGAGACGATCTCGAAGATTACCACTCGGTTGTTAAATTTATTGGCAGAGCGGAATCGTTTTGGAATCCTCCTTGAGATTAATAAAGAGTACACAGAACGTTTGTTGGTTCGTCAAGGAGTTCTTCGGACTCGAATAACCACGGTTTCCCCTTTATCGGATGAACGCATTAACGAGATAGTTGTAACACTCTCACGAACATTGGGCAAAGAAGTTACAGTCGACAATGTCGTTAACTCGTCGATGCTTGGCGGAGTGGTGACGCAAATAGGAAGCATGGTTTGGGATGGTAGCGTCTCTCAGCATTTGACTCGACTGAGGAAACGCTTTTTAGGCGAGATATAACGGGACGAATGAGGTAAGAGGATGGACATCAAGGCTGACGAGATTTCAAAAATTATCAAGGAACAACTAGGTGATTATTCACTCGACGTTGACGTTGCCGAAGTCGGTACTGTGGTTTCCGTGGGTGACGGTATTGCGAGATTACACGGTATTGAAGGAGCTATGGCGACTGAGATGCTTGAATTTCCACATGGAATCTTCGGAATCGCGTTAAACCTTGAAGAGGACAGTGTTGGTGCCGTGCTTCTCGGATCGTCGACAGACATCAAAGAGGGTGACACGGTTAAAAGAACGGGCCGAGTAATCTCAGTTCCGGTAGGAGACGCGATGTTGGGACGAGTCGTGAATGCACTCGGACAGCCAATAGATGGAAAAGGCCCCATCGCGGCTGAAAAGCAATCTCCTATAGAACGTATTGCTCCAGGTGTTGTAGATCGGCAGCCTGTTGCTGAGCCAATGCAAACAGGATTAAAAGCAATTGATGGTATGGTTCCAATTGGGCGTGGTCAGCGGGAACTAATTATCGGTGACAGACAAACGGGTAAAACGGCGGTTGCACTGGACGCCATCATTAATCAAAAAGGTCTTGGGGTTATTTGTATCTATAACGCGATTGGCCAAAAACAATCGACCATTGCGCAGGTGGTAAAAACCCTGGAAGATGAAGGAGCTTTAGAATACACGGTTGTCGTTGCGGCTGCTGCTTCAGATCCAGCCCCCCTTCTGTATATAAGTCCTTATTCTGCGTGCACAATAGGAGAGTTTTTTAGAGACTCAGGCCGGCACGCAGTTTGTATTTATGACGATCTTTCAAAACACGCGCAGGCATATCGCGAAATCTCTTTACTGCTTCGAAGGCCACCTGGTCGGGAGGCCTTTCCTGGGGATGTTTTCTACCTTCATTCCAGATTATTGGAGAGAGCGGCGAAGTTAAACGATGAACTTGGTGGTGGGTCGTTGACTGCGTTACCCGTCATTGAAACACAAGCGGGAGATCTTTCTGCTTACATCCCAACAAACGTCATTTCTATTACAGATGGGCAGATTTTCTTGGAATCTGATCTTTTTCACCAAGGTGTTCGTCCGGCGATTAACGTTGGTCAATCGGTTTCTCGTGTTGGAGGTAATGCTCAAACCAAAGCCATGAAGAAAGTAGCTGGAACCCTTCGCTTAGATTTGGCGTCGTATCGTGAGTTGCAAGCATTCGCCCAATTCGGTAGTGATCTTGATAAAGCAACCTTGAAACAACTTAATAGAGGAGAAAGATTAGTTGAACTGTTAAAGCAACCACAGTATGCACCGCTAGCGGTTGAGCGGCAGGTTGCTATCCTTTTTGCGGGAACGCGCGGTTTCCTTGACGAAGTGGAAATAACAGATTTAGAAAAATACGAGCAGGATCTTTATGAGTTTCTCGAGAATAGACATTCAGAGACAATAACTAAACTTCGCACAGAAAAAGTTTTGGACGAAGAGTCATTATCAGCGGCGGTTGGTGAATTTACAGATCAATTTATTTCTGCCCGTAAAGGTGCAGCGGCCTGAGAACCTAAACCATGCCATCACTTCTTGATCTTCGAAGACGTATCCGTGCAGTTAAATCGACGCAACAGATTACTAAGGCGATGAAAACCGTTTCCGCTTCAAAGTTACGTAGAGCCCAGGATCGTGTGATTGCTGCACGACCTTATGCGCAACTTATGCAAAGGGTGCTTAGCAGTGTATCAGCACAGGCTGACCCAACGACTCATCCTTTACTAGCGGGACCGGTAAATTCTGAGGCGCCAGTTTTATTGCTTCTGATCACGGCAGATAAGGGTCTTTGTGGAGGTTTTAATTCTAGTTTGCTTCGAGAGGCGACGTCATACTGTGATCGTTCTGACCAAAACGTTGCCATGGGTTTGGTCGGACGAAAAGGACGGGATTTTTTTGTTCGCCGAAACGCAGACGTGAGGTTTGAAGAAATCAACATTTCTGGAGGTTTGCAGTACTCTCATGCCGAGGCAGTTGCGAAAGTCGTTATAGATGAATACACGTCAGCAAAAGTGTCTGGCGTTTCTCTTATTTACAATGAGTTTAAAAGCGCAATTCAACAACAAATCGTTTTGAAGGACCTTTTACCCTTACCGAAGGGCGATTTAGATGATGGGGATTCTGCGGAATATTTGTTTGAGCCATCTCCTGACATGATTTTGAGAGATCTCTTGCCGCAGCATATAGAGACACAGTTGTTTCAGGCGCTGCTTGAGTCAATCGCGGCGGAACATGCTGCACGAATGACAGCAATGGATGCTGCGGTTCGAAATGCTGGTGAAATGATTGATAGTTTGACACTACATATGAATAAAGTGCGTCAAGCTGCCATAACACGCGAGTTAATAGAGGTAGTTTCAGGGGCAGACGCGCTCTAAGCTGGTAAAGCTTTCAGTGGTTTGAGTGCGTTGGTTAAGGATAACGATAGAAAGACTTGAGGGAAGACAACGATGGCACAAGCAGGTGAAGAGAAAATTGGCAAGGTAGTCCAAGTAATTGGACCAGTCGTCGACGTAGAATTCGGTAACGACTATTTGCCTGCCATCTATAATGCGATAGAAATTAAAGGGAATGAGACCCAGCCCGCAATCATTGCGGAGGTAGAACAGCATCTTGGTGAGAACCGAGTTAGGGCTGTAGCAATGACGATGACGGATGGGCTTCAGCGCGGTACAGAAGTTATTGATACGGGCGCGCCTATTTCAGTACCCGTAGGTCCTAAGACGCTTGGGCGAGTTCTCAACGTGTTGGGAGAACCTGTTGATTTTCCGGATCAGCCGGTCCAGGCAGAAGAAAACTGGCCGATTCATCGGTCGGCTCCTAGTTTAGAAAACCAATCGACCGAACGGAACATGTTTGAAACAGGAATAAAAGTTATTGATCTCCTTGAGCCTTATCTCCAGGGAGGAAAGATTGGTTTGTTCGGTGGTGCGGGTGTTGGCAAGACCGTCATTATCATGGAACTGATAAACAATATTGCCCTTAAACACGGTGGGGTATCGGTATTTGGTGGTGTGGGTGAAAGAACAAGAGAAGGTAATGACCTGTGGCGGGAATTCCAAGAAACAGGGGTTATCGATACAGAGAACCCCGAAAAATCGAGGGCAGCGTTAGTTTATGGACAGATGACGGAACCGCCAGGAGCTCGACTTAGGGTCGCATTGAGCGCCTTAACTCTTGCTGAATATTTTAGAGATTCTGAAAACAAAGATGTTTTGTTGTTCGTCGATAATATTTTTCGTTTTACCCAAGCCGGTTCGGAGGTTTCTGCATTATTGGGACGAATGCCTTCAGCGGTCGGGTATCAACCGACGCTGCTTTCTGAGATGGGTGATTTACAGGAACGCATAACTTCTACAAAAAAGGGTTCGATAACATCGGTGCAGGCGATTTATGTTCCTGCAGATGACTATACAGATCCTGCTCCAGCCACTGCATTTGCTCACCTTGACGCAACAACAAACCTTTCTAGAAGTATTTCAGAAATGGGTATTTATCCTGCAGTTGATCCTTTGGCGTCAACGTCGACCATTCTGGATCCGAGAATAATCGGTGAAGAACATTATTCGGTTGCTAGAGACGTTAAGCAAATATTGCAACGTTTAAAGGATTTGCAGGATATTATCGCCATTCTCGGAATGGATGAATTGTCAGAGGAGGACAGGCTCACGGTCTCCCGAGCGAGAAAGATTCAAAAATTTTTATCGCAACCATTTTTTGTCGCACAACAATTTACAGGAATGGAAGGGAAATATGTACCTGTAGCGGATACAGTACGAGGGTTTAAAGAAATTGTTGAAGGTAAACATGACGATCTTCCGGAACAAGCATTCATGTTTGTTGGCACTATTGAAGAGGCTGTAGCAAAGGCTGCCCAGATGTCGGAAACAGCATAGTTGGTTGTAGAGGAAAAAATTTATGGCACTGCCGTCCAACTTGACTCTCGAAGTAGTTACAGCGGAACGATCTCTCGTAAATGAAACCATTGATGAAGCGGAAGTTCCTGGCTCGGATGGCTATTTTGGTGTTCTGCCTGGCCACACTCCATTTTTAGCGGCCCTGAAGGTGGGTGATTTGTGGTTTAGACAGGGTGAAAAGCTAACGCACCTATCAGTTGCTTTTGGTTTTGCAGAAGTACTGCCAGATCGTATTAGGATTCTTGCTAAGAACGCAGAATTAGCTCAAGAAATAGACGTAAATCGTGCCAAAGAGGCGGAACGGCGCGCGCGCGCACGCTTAGATTCTGAATCGGTTGAGACTGATTTTGATCGTGCCGGTCTTGCTCTTGAAAGGGCTCTTATCCGTTTACGTGTTGCGTCGACCATTAGCTCTTAAAGATTAAAAGTTTTAATTAGATTCTTGGTGTTTTCTGTAAATCTTTCGAGATGTCAGGCGGTATAGCCCAAAATGTTCTAGAGAAAGACGGGCGGCCAAATGGCGCGGGATCAATGGACATTTTCTGGGCTGCTTGCTCCGACCCCGGTCTTTGTCGTGCACAGAATGAAGATTCGTTTTGTGCACGTCCAGAGTTAGGTTTGTACGTTGTTGCTGATGGTGTTGGTGGTAATGCGGGAGGAGACGTTGCTTCGCAACTTGTCGTGGAGGTAATCACACGAGAAATTCAACAAGGAGTCACCACTGGAGCTTTCACGGCCGAATCTAATATTTTGGAAGTACCTAAGCAAATTAATAGAAAGCGTCTCTCGTTAAGCGTTAAAGCTGCAAACAAGAAAATTGCCGAGCGGACATCGAGCGCGCCAATTCTTCGGGGAATGGCGACCACTGTGGCTGCAGTCTTAGTCGAGGAGTTTTCTATGGTGGTGGCTCACGTTGGAGACAGTCGCGTTTATCTGCATCGAAATGGTCACCTTAGACGGTTGACAGATGATCACTCTTGGGTGGCGGAACAGATGCGGGCAGGGGTTCTCTCGGAAAAGGAAGCCCACAATCATCCATTGCGTAATGTTGTTACGAGAGTTCTGTCTGGTGAAAATTCCGTAGATGTTCAGGTTGCCGATTTTGATTTATTAGATGGAGACCGAGTACTTTTATGTTCGGATGGTTTATCTTCTGTGCTTTCTGATCAGATTATTTCAACTATGTTGTCAGAGCAAAAAGAGAGGCAATATTTGTGTGATGAATTAGTGCGCCGCGTGAATAATAGTGGTGGTCCTGATAATGT
>Ga0310344_10000585_pt1 | contig 28506 bp, 32 predicted proteins | sample HC15DNA20200_MG_FD_203801 | JGI IMG/M metagenome (GOLD analysis project Ga0310344, IMG submission 203801) | Marine microbial communities from station ALOHA, North Pacific Subtropical Gyre - HC15-DNA-20-200_MG | ecosystem: Environmental > Aquatic > Marine > Oceanic | place: Pacific Ocean: North...
TACGGCGAGAATCCCCATCAGCCTGCTGCTTTCTATCCTCATTCAGGAACGGCCTCAGGCCTTTCTGCAGCAGACCAGCATGGGGGCAAGGCACTGTCCTACAACAACTATCTCGATCTCGATTCGGACCTAAGGCTCTCCCGATCCCTATCTTTCTCTAACGGGACCTTGCCTCACTCATGTGTGCTCATCAAGCATACAAACCCTTGTGGGGCATCTGTAGACAGCAGCCAGAAATCCGCGTGGGAAGGCGCTCTTGCAAGCGACCCGGAGAGTGCCTTTGGATGTGTGATAGCTTTCAACAGAACCGTTGAGACCAATACTGCAGCGGCGATCGGGGACCACTTCTTCGAGTGCATGATTGCGCCCGGATACGATCCAGATGCTCTAGAAATACTGACTAGGAAGAAGAACCGAAGGATGCTGACCCTGGACCCGATGGGAGAATACCAGACCGAGGCTAGAATACGACAAGTGGAGGGGGGGTGGCTCTCACAGATTCAGGGCCCAGATCCTATAGACTGGGAATCCTCGGTATGCGTAACTCAAAAGAAGCTGGACGCGAGGGAAATGGACCTGGCTAGGTTCGGGTCGCTGGTGATTGCTGAGGTCCAGTCCAATGCGATAGTCATAGTACGGAGTACGGAGACAGGAATGGCTATCGTGGGTGTCGGCCCGGGCCAGACCAGCAGGGTCGAGGCGGTCAGAATAGCTGCTAGAAGGGCCGGAGATAGGGCCAATGGGGCCATGATGATTTCAGATGCCTTCTTCCCATTCCGGGACGGAATCGACGAATCTAACGAGATAGGTATTACCAGCGTAGTTCAACCAGGGGGCTCAATCCGAGACGACGAGGTGATCGAGGCCGCGAACGAGTATGGGATAGCAATGCTATTTACAGGGACCCGACTATTCAGCCACTAGGTGGGCGGATGGACTGGAAACAAACTTTGGCCGCCGGTTCTGGAACTGGGACAGTATTAGCCACGTTAGTGGCACTGATCATGGTAAAGATCGGGCTTGAACCACCCTCCTTCGGAGCGGCTATGGCGGTATTCATTTTGATGATTCTTTTTTCTGCATACTCCGTCAAGAAAACCTCACAATTCATGGGTTGGTTTGACCCGAGTCCTAAGGCATTGATCCTGGTCTCTTTTATGACATTCATTATGCCTCTCCTAGGTGCATCGTTCGGAGCACCAAACTCCGAATTGACAACACTTGCTACATTGGTTTTATTGGGATTCTTAGGAGGATTGTTCTGGAGTCTTCCATTTGTTGGCTGGGCCTATTACAACTCCAGACGAAACCCTCAGTGAAAACCATCATACAGCGGGCATCGATGCACCAATGTGACTAGCCAATCTGGCCCCCCCACGAACTCGTACGAGGACTTGGTATCTGCGATTGGCAACACTCCCCTCATTAGACTAAACAGGATAACAGAGGACCTGGAGAACTCATCTGTCTGGGTCAAGCTGGAGCGATGTAACCCAGGGGGCTCAATCAAGGATAGGATAGGGTTGCAGATGGTACTTGAGGCCGAGGAAAAGGGACTTCTGAAGCCTGGAGGAACGATAGTCGAAGCCACATCTGGGAACACTGGGATAGGACTGGCCATGGTAGCTGCACAGAGGGGGTATCGTTGTGTGTTCACAATGCCCGACAAGATGAGCCAGGAGAAGATCGACTTGCTGGGGGCCATCGGGGCAGAGGTGCACGTATGTCCAACAGCCGTTGAGAAGGAGGACCCCAGATCCTACTACGAGGTCGCTGCAAGACTAGGACGTGAGATTCCGGGGGCTTGGTATCCAGACCAGTATTCCCACCAAGCAAACCCACTTGCTCACTATGTCTCCACCGGCCCGGAGATATGGCAACAGACCGGGGGCAAGATAACCCATTTCGTAGCTACAATGGGTACTGGGGGCACTATCTCCGGGACTTCCCGCGCACTGAGAGAGCTCTCACAGTCCAATGGCAGCGAACCGCCAAAGATCGTAGGAGTTGATGCAGTGGGATCAATTCTGAAACAGTGGTTTGAGGAGGGGACCATGGGCGAGCCCCAGACATACAAAGTGGAGGGATTCGGCGAGGACTTCATACCCCCGGCCACCGACTTCTCGATGATCGACGAGATCCATCAGGTTGACGATGGCGAGTGCTTCCAATGGGCCAGAGCCCTAGCAAGGAGGGAGGGCATGTTCTGTGGAGGATCTTGTGGAGGCTCTATCAAGGTGGCACTGGACATAGCCAAGAGGGCCGAGGAGCAGGGGGAAGCTGCGATGGTTGTAGCGATACTTCCCGATGCTGGGAACCCATACCTGTCCAAGTTCTACAACGACGACTGGCTCAGGGAGAACGGATGGGATCCCGAGAAATGGGACTAGTCAGACTTTTTCGAAAGCCTTCTCTAAGTCATGGATCAGGTCTTCGACATCCTCTATTCCGACAGAGAGCCGCACCAAACCGTCCTCGAACCCCCTAGACAGCCTCTCCTCCCTAGGAACCTCGGCATGAGTCATGGTTGCAGGATGGGTTATCATCGTCTCCACTGCGCCTAGGCTCTCAGCCAGCAGACACAGCTCAACCGCGTTCATCAACCTCTTTCCGGCTTCCAACCCACCTTCCAGCTCGAATGAGATAATTCCGCTGTACCCACTCATCTGAGCCTTGGCGGTCCTGTGCATCGGGTGGGACTCCAGACCCGGGTAGATTACCTTCGAAACCTTGGGGTGGTCGTCCAAGTAGGCCGCTATCTTCTCAGCGTTCTCCCAATGCCTCTGCATCCTAAGATGCAGAGTCTTCAACCCTAGGATAACAAGCCAACTGTCGAAAGGACTCGGGACTGCTCCCACACTCTTCTGTATGTACTTCAGATTGTCATACAAATCGGTCCTGTTGGTCACAATGACACCGCCGATAATCTGGTTGTGGCCGCTGAGGTACTTCGTAGTGCTATGTAGAACTAAGTCAGCCCCATAATCCAGGGGACGTAGGAACACCGGGGTTGCGAAAGTAGAATCAACAACATAGATCAGACCGTTTCTCTCAGCGATCTTCCCGACGGCCTCCAGGTCTGTCACCTTCAGTAGTGGGTTCGTAGGAGTCTCTATCCAGACCATCTTGGTCTCTGGACGAATGGCTTCCTCAACGTTAGAGGAGTCTTGTGAATCAACATAGGTGAACTCTACACCGTAGTTCGACATTAGATTGTTGAATAGCCTTGCGGTTCCACCATAAACGTCGTCGCAACAGACCACGTGATCTCCTTGGCTGAGTAGCTTCATGCAGCTATCAGCACTAGCCATCCCGCTGGAGAAGGCTATGGCGTGGCTGCCCCCCTCTATTGCTGCCAGATGCTCTTCCAGATCCTGCCTTGTGGGATTTGAGGACCTGGTGTAGTCGAACCCCTTGTCCACCCCTACCTCTTCTAGGACATAAGTGGCGGTCTGGTATATGGGTGGGATGATTGCACCGGTAGTTGGGTCAGGCTTGCTGTTTCCCCTCACTGCTTTGGTATCGAAGTCCATGGCTCTCAGGCATACGCGGAATGAATGCCTGCAAAAGGGTTTCAGTTACTAATTCCTAGTTTCTACCTTGGTTCCGACGTACCAAATACCCACTAGACCCACAATGATGATGGTCGCCGCCCCGAAACCAGGATCGGCCCCGTCCCAAGACGACGGATCGATCAGGATGCCATCTCCTTTCGTAGAGACGAACCAAACGAAGTACGACGAGAGGGCCGACATAAGTCCGATGAAGAACACAATCCCGTACTTTGCATGCCCGGGAATCGTCTTGCCAGTCGCATAGTACTCGAACACTGCCGGACCGAAGTATTGGTTTGTCAGGGTCCACCTGAACATCCTCTGGCTAGAAATCGAGAAGAAGTATGCAGCTGGAACCGCCCAAGAGACCGTTGGCCATCCCGGAATCCAGATTCCAATGATGGCAAATACGATGAAGAGGCTTCCAAGGCCAACGTAAAACCTGCTCTTTGTAGGACTGCTGGAAACGGAATATCTCTCTACAATTTCTTCTATATTTTGTAGCCTTTCCATACGATCTAACAATTGCCCGCACAATCCGCGTATAAGTTGGACTATTACGAAGGCTCAAGCGATAGGCCCGCCACAGAAGGATATGGGCGCGCCTTTCGTTTTGCCTAGGGCCGCCTCATTGGAAGATCCACTGAGAATTGCCGTCCTAATCTCCGGAGGCGGATCCGGTCTGGATGCTCTCCTAAGGTTCCAATCAGAAGTACCTCGATGCCATAGGACCGTTCTAGTATTGGCAGATAGAGAAGATGCAGCAGGAATCCATCATGGCTTAAGTCGTGGGATTCACTCCAAGGGAATCTCAATTCCGGATGGTTTCCCGAAATCAGAAAGTAGGATTGAACACGAGAGACTAATCCAAGATGAACTGGAGTCATCGGGAACAGAGCTCGTAGTCCTAAGTGGTTACATGAGAATCCTTACCCCGTGGTTCGTTGGAAAGTGGAAGGGACGTCTGGTAAACATACATCCTTCTCTATTACCCGATTTCCCGGGACCCCATCCTCACAGAGAAGTACTCTCTGATGGTGTTAGTATTACTGGATGCACAGTTCACCTAGTTGACGAAGGAGTAGACTCTGGTCCGATTCTAGCCCAAAGCACCGTCCCAGTATTTCCTGATGATGACGAGAGCTCTCTTCAGGAACGAGTAAAGAAAGCCGAGCATGTTCTCTATCCAGAGATACTAGAACTTCTTTGTTCGGGAGGGGTTTCTCTCTAGGTCTTCATGGGTGTTGAGGTTCCTCAGAATAAGCGGGTCTTCCACTAGTATGGAGTGCTGCGTCTCCGAGAACTGCACGTGCAGTGGCCTCCTGTCTCCTTCAATCATTTTGAGAACCAATTCTGGCCGTATCAGAGCTAATAGAGGATGGGCTCTTTCTCCGTCATGAGGCATGATTAGGGAGTCAGCCTCGTCTAGGCCTTCCTGTAGTGAGTAAAATAGCTCCTCGGTGACCCATGGACTGTCTACAGGAGCCAGTTGTAGCGTACTGTAAGCCCCCAACCGAGGGTCATGCAGGGCCTCTTCCAAGGCGTCGATAGGCCCGGAATGAGTGCTTCCATCTAGAACCCACTCGATTTCCAAATCGCTATCGAATGTCGATCCGTATTTTTCCACATCACTGGGTCTGGCTACTGCAATTCTGATTGGTTCCAAACCTGCTCCAGAAAGTGAATTGACTACTCGACAAATCATCGACTTCCCGTCAACCTCGATCATAGCCTTGTCCGCTCCCATCCTAGAAGAACGCCCCCCAGCTAGAAGTAGCGAACGCATGAATTCACCTCAAATCATCCAAACGCCGCAAAGCATGCTTTATCTCTTCCATCAGATCCATTGCTCTGTTAATCAGCATCTCCCTGTCCTTTCTTGAAGAAGCCTCACTTAGCCAATCCATAAGTTGTGTGATATCCTGAGAGTCTCTTTTTATTGTCCACTCTAGCACCTCCTCTGCTACTGGATCGTCGGAGGGAAGTAGGCGCTCTGCCATGCTCCTCAGGAGTGCCAGTAACGAATTAGTACTATGGTTTACTGGACACCACTCTTTCCCTTATCCTCCTAAGTAGGGAGTCCCCGTCTGGAATTTCTACGGAATCCAATAGATCGATAATTTCCTCATCAACCTCGCCCCCAAGTTTTCTTGTTGCGTGTATGGAAAATAGGGCCAAGTGTGAATCCACCAGCCTCCCTCTGCACCAAGTTCTCAACATCTCCTTAGTGGGCATAGAGTGACCTGCTCGAGCTAATTCCTCAATGCTCAACAGCAATGCTTCTGCTGGTTCTGAAGGATTTATCGAAGAAGCTAGAATCTCCCAAGGATTCGTGCCCAGGCTCTCGTGGTCAATGTTCGCTAGCAACAGAGCCGCAAGAGCAACGTCTTCCCTCCCATGCCTCTCCCATAGCAATGGAATTAACTTGCAAAGAACCCGGTGATCGCTTTCTGCTTTAGTTAGCAGCCACGATGCGACCCTCCTAAGCAAATCATCGGGTGTACCTAGGTGGAAAGAGTACCCTGCCGATGCTCCTAGGCGGTCTGTGCTGGACTTCATTATCATTGCAGGGACACCTATCGGATATGCTTCACGAATTATCTTCGCCAGTCTCTTGTGCGATCGATGAGAACCTCTGTCCTTGATTGCGAGGAATTCGTCTAGTAGCTTAGCACCGCTCATTTTTCCTGCTCTTTCCTCGTGCGTTTTTTGACCGTATCGAAAATTTCACGAAGATTGTCCACTGAGGCATTCAGTCGCATCCTGTATTCGTCAATGAACGAGCGATGCACGATTTCTTCCAAATGGCGGTCCAAGCTCCTAGATATAGCTCGATGCTCGGCGTCTTCAATACCGAACATCATCCTAAGATACGCTATCTGTTCTAGGACGTCGTCCGATCTATCAGTGTGAATAAGCATGGCTTCCAGTACTTGTCCATAAACCAACCTCATCTCTCTTTCATCAATCCCTTCCCCAATGACGGATTTTTCATCGCCAGACAAAACCAATTCGTACACCTTCTTTGGCTCGTCCTCCTTCAGCTTTAGAGCATGGGCTAATTTGACCAGAATTCTCTTTTCTCCGTTAGATAGCTGTCCGTCTCTCAAAGCAAGCCTTGTCGCGTTGAAGAATACCTTCGACCGGTCATTCACTACTTCTGCCACGCCCCTCGATGGATGCACTATGACTTAACGGCTGGGGCTGGCCATGCTGGAAAATAGTTTCAATATACTGAACAGTAGCATTCATGAAGCCCCCTCGTGCCGGACTGACTGCTGATCAGCCCACTCGCGGGCGCCCTGCGCCCATCCGAACCCCCCGCCAAAGTGGCGAAAACGGGGGCAAGGCCCCGGTTTGGGGCCGAAAGGCAAGAAGGAATGAGAAATATGCCAAGTGAAGGAAAATATGTCATACACGCAACAATTAGAGTCGACGGCACCGTTGCCCGAAAGGACGTTGTCGGAGCCATTTTTGGTCAGACCGAGGGTCTTCTTGGGGAAGGCCTCCAACTAAGGAAACTACAGAGGACCGGTAGAATCGGACACGTCGATGTTAATTTGAACAACAACAAGGGAAGAGTCCAAGGGCAAATCGAGGTATCTTCGTCAATAGACCAAGTAAGTACAGCCGTGATAGGGGCCGCGCTAGAGACCATCGACAGAATAGGTCCATGCAAGGCAGTAATAAAAGTGAAGGAGATTGAAAATATCCGATCTGCAAAGAGGGACCATGTAATAGACAGAGCCAAGGAGCTTCTATTGGGAATCGTCAATTCGGCTTCTGGTGAGTCAAAGAACATCCTAGACGAAGTAAGATCGGTTCTAACGCTCGATACTGAGATAGAATTCGAAGGGATGACCGCTGGACCAAATGTAAGGGAATCCGATGCGATAATTATTGTTGAGGGAAGAAACGATGTCCGAAATCTTCTGAAATTCGGGATTAATATCGCTATTGCTACAATGGGGTCTGGAATCAAGCCCAAGCTAGCAGAACTTGTTTCCAATAAGAAGACAGTTACTGCGTTTCTGGACGGCGACAGAGGTGGAAAGCTACTCCTGATGGAGATCAGCGGAACCCTAGGCAAATCTCTTACTCACGTCGCATTCGCCCCACAGAGTAGAGAAGTTGAGCATCTAGAAGGCAAGGTCGTAACAAAGTGCTTGGCCCAAAAGGAACCAGCATCAAAGGCAGTAGCTAGAATCCAGACAGAGATTCAGAAGGACGACGATGCTTCGGTAGGCAAGGGAAAACCATCATTGGAAGCCCCCGACGACGTAAAGGGATGGGCCCCAATGATGGACGGCCTAAAGAGAAATCAAGCCGTAATCGTTCTTGGCGATGGATCTGGGTCCGATCCAATAAGTGCCAAGGATCTAGAGGCAGCTTTAGGTAAAACCGATGGTGCTCAGGGACTCGTCTTTTCTGGGAAGGTTACTAACAGGATTCACGAACTCGCTTCTGGAGCCGGAATCAACAATGTAGTTGGTAAGTCAGTAGGCCCTCAATCTCTGAAACTTGGCGTCCAGGCATACTCAGTTAGCGACTTAGAATGAGCCAATTTTTGAGGCCTTTCTGGCAGGGCTATGCCCTGCCAAAAATTGACCTCAACTAGTGCCCCTCAGCAGAAGCCATCAAAAGTCCCTCATGCCCGCTGGGATCGATGCAAGACACTACCATGGCAATACTAACACTCTATGGAGTATTGTCAGTCGCACTCTTTGCTCTCTGGATCAAGCATAAATCCGTTTTGAGACAGAGACAGAAGATGGCAGCAAAGCTGGGGTCAATGAGAGGTAACCTTAGCGATACCTCTGATAGGTTGGACCTTCTTTCAAGAGGAGTAGACACAATTCTTTCTGATGCACCTGAAGTTCACGATCTTCTGGGTGTACACAGGTCGCTAGAATCAGCCGAATCGCTCCTTTTCAATCAAGGAATTCCAATCAGCAATAGCGAGTCATGTGCGATTGCCAGCCATGCAGCCAGGGCACTACTGAATCACTACCCAGAAACAACCAGAGAAGGGGAAAAATCCCCCGTCCCGGGACTAATGCCCCTCTCAAAGCGCCTAGCGGCGATCTTTACAGAGGCCGAGATGAAGGCTGAGGACATCGAGTTGACAGCAGGAGAACATAGGAGGCTAGGAGAGCTACTACACTTAGTGGCTAGGTTCGAATGGGCTGCGGATTGCTTCCAGCGAGCTAATGATTTGGACCCAGAAGACGAGTCAGCACTCAGGTCACTTTCTGATATCCAGCGGAAGAGCGGAAATCTTGAGGCACTAGACAGAACCCTAGAGCGGCTTCTAGCAATAGTACCCGACGATATTGGAATCCTTAACGAGCAATCAATTCTTCTCGAAGGAAGAGACGACGAGAGGATTGAAAGGAACGGAAAGAGACTTGAGGCATTAGGGGTTTCCAGTAGAATTTCAGAGGATGAGCTGGAACTCACTGAGATTGCCCATAGAGCGAGGGTAGCCGAAGGTGGGGCAGAAAACCACCCCGACCTCCCAATAAGCACCTCTAGTCTCACAGAGAAGGCCGCCAAGCAACTAATGCTTGGAGAGGTCAGAATAGCACTAGAGACAGTTGAACTAGCTATCGAGAATGATTCCAATTTTGGTCCTGCTTGGTCTTTGAAGGCTAGATTAGTAGCTGCTGCGAGGAACGATACAAAGGCCGCGATAAAGTGTGTAAGACGAGCAAATGCTTTGGGGGAGTACACTGCGATTCTAGAATCTGAGATCCTTGAGAATGATGGGAGGACGGATGCCGCAATCGAGGTACTAGACGAACACCTGTCCAAGTCACCGGCTGATGCAGAGGCGAGAGGGAGGCTTAGCCAACTCTGGCTCAGCAAGGGTTCCACTGATTCTTCTCTGGCAATCCTCGATGGAGCTCCAGAGGAATCCTGGGATTCAGTGACCATGAACGTGATGAAGGGAAGGCTCAGTCTAGTTGAATCGGACGAGCACCGTGATGAAACCGGGAAGCTCGACCCAATGGCTGTGATAGACTCACTGGTATCATTTGACAGGGCAATAGAAATCGATAGGGAGTCCGGGCTAGCTTGGTTAGGCAGGGCCAGAGCTCTCAGATATCAGGGAGCATTCGACGAGGCCGAGGTGGCATTAGTCAGAGCTCGGAGACTTATTCCTGAGCACCCCTCAATACCACTTGAGGAAGCCCAGTTAAGCCTAGATGTCGGTGATTTAGAGCAAGCAAACGCTCTATCGTTGGAAGCAACAACCACTCTTAAGAGCAGCTCCACTGTTCCATTCATTCGCGGGATAATCGCAGCTAGGCTGGGAAGGCTAGAGGAAGCCAAGAACTTCTTCACAGCTTCGTTGCAGATCGATCCTGATCATGTTCGTGCAAGACTCAACCGATCCTCTGCTGCCCTTCTATGCGATGATCTAGAAATGGCCCTTGACGATGCAAATCACCTTGTAGCTTCCCGCCCGAATCACCAGCTTGCCCGTCTTAGGAGATCGGAGATTCTCATGAACCAAGGAGACTGGAGTTCTGCAGAGGAGGAGCTAAGCCATTTACTCAAGCTAAATCCCAATCATTCTCTTGGTCTCGTGCACTTGGGGACATGCATGATCGCCATGGGCAAGTCTGAGCAGGCGGAAAAGCCACTCAACAAGGCAATTGCAACGGATCCCACCCTCTCAGAGGCATGGTATCAAAGGGGCCTTCTATACTTGGACTTCGGAAGATCAGAAGAGGCAATTTCAGACTTTGAGGGCGCAGTTAGGGCAGATTCCCAACACATCGACGCCAGACTAAGGATAGCCGCAATATTGCACGAGGGAGAGAACTCGGAAAAGGCAGTGGCGGCATGGAGAAAGGTACTCGACGTAGACCCACAGAATAGACTTGCAAGGAGACGTTTGGAGGAGTGCAGAGACCAGATAGCATCAAGAAATGAGGCACTCGTTCCAAAGGATTGAACAGCATTCACTCGATCGGGCAATCATGCATTTGTCCCAGCCCATTGAGCCAGGATCAGAAGCCCCAAATTTCGAACTGCCTAATGCCAACTCTAGATCTGGCCCAGGCACAATGAGCCTCTCTGACGTAATGGGTGCGAAAGGTGCGATTGTGTTCTTCACTTGTAATCACTGCCCATACGTAGTCGGCTCTGAACCACGAATAGAGAAGGCCGCTGAGATAGCAAGGAGCGAGGGCTTAGGCTTCGCTGGAATCAACTCTAACGATCCGGTAAAGTATGCGTCAGACTCCTGGGATAATATGGTAAAGAGGGCTGACAGGGGAATGTCCTATCCATACCTTCACGACTCATCACAGGAGATTGCTGTCTCTTATGGCGCAGAAAGGACCCCTGAGTTCTACCTGTTAGACTCCAATTGCAAGGTTGTATACAGGGGGCGGCTCGACGACTCTCCCAGAGACCCATCGCACGCGACCTCTTCAGACCTAGAGAATGCTATAGACGAGCTAATTTCCGGCAACGAAATCTCCGTCTCAAGGACAGAGAGCATTGGATGCTCTGTCAAGTGGAAGGAATAGGTGCTAATTTGGGGATGGGCATCCCGGCTAGGGTCTTCTACACAGTGATGCGGCTCTCCCCTCCATGGGTGAGAAGCCGTATGTGGAAAGTCCTCTACCAACGAATGGCAAGCTCTCAAGACGACCCGGAATTCAAATTCATGAACTATGGTTTCAAGGACGACTCAAGACCTCAACTATCCCAGGAGGATGAGCCCAACAGGCTGTTCATCCAACTATATCACATGAACATTAGAGACATTTCCCTGAACGGCAAGGATGTTCTTGAGGTAGGATCAGGAAGAGGCGGGGGGGCCGATTGGATTTCTAGGACAATGAATCCAAAGTCCCTAGTTGCCGTGGACTACTCCGAACAGGCAGTATTACGTTGCATTGACTGGTACGCGTCCCAGAAAAATCTTTCATTCATCGAGGGAAACGCAGAGAAACTTCCCCTGGAAGGAGAGTCCTTCGATGTGGTGTACAACGTCGAATCCTCTCATTGCTATGGGGACGTCCAAGCATTCCTTCATGAGGTATTCAGAGTATTGAGGTCAGGAGGGAAGTTTTGCTGGACAGATATGCGTGACCCCCAGACAATGCAAGAGATGCACGACCAATTCACAAAGACCGGCTTCCAAATAGAATGTAAGAGTGATGTAACCAACAACGTCATCGATGCTTTGAACGAGATAGATGAAAGTAGAAGGGGCATGATTCGAAAGAGCGCGCCCGCCTCTCTGAGGAAGAGCTTCGAGACTTTTGGTGGCGTCCCCGGTACCGCGGTTTACGAAGCCTTAAAATCTGGCAGAATCGGTTATTTCCGATACCTTCTTACAAAACCCTAGAGATCAGTATTGTTCTAGAACCAATTCGGTCTGAGTAGAGTCAATATCTCCAGGGGCCGCGAGCCACATCCTGTCCAACAAGTTTCGAAGAGCTACCGTGTCGTCAACGTGCACAACTGCGACCAAATCCGCGTCACCACTGATTTCGTAAACACACTCCACTCCCTGCCACCCAGAGAACTCTCCAGCTAGGGTTCCAATCTCGGTACCAGATCCGACCTTTAGTCGAATTAGTGCCGTTAGTCCAATCCCTGCCTCCCTTACCGTGTAACCTCTGATGATACCGTCTTCTTCCAGCCTCTTGATTCGAGTCCTTACCGTTCTTTCAGTTACTCCGACGGCCTTCGCAATATCCACATAAGGAGCACGTGCAGAGTCTCTGAGAAAAGACAGAATTGACCTATCAAGGGAATCTACGTTACCCATTAAAGTCACCGAAAAAAGATCAAGTTATGTATGTTTCTTGATACATTCCATTCTTTTAAAGTCAATATTTTCCGTTTTTCAGACTGGGATTCATCGGATTCGATTGGTTGTATTCAAATGGGATGGCTTGTTTTGCGGCTCTATGGGTCAGGAGGAGGCAACCTCCCAACTCAGGATTCAGGAGTACTTGGATGACGTCTCAGGAATGGATATCCCCCATTCATTCTCACAATGGTACAATGTAGATGTCGCTTCTCTTCTGAGTGGATCTAAGATAGTCGGCCATGAGCTAGATCCAGTTTCTGGCTCTTCCCTGATTTTCCTGAAGAGAAGTGCAATGCTTTGCTGTCCAGAATCAGGCAGGATTCATCATTACCCAAAGCATCTCCTGCACTGCTTCGTTGATGACAACAGGTCTAGTCGTAACGAGGCCGACGGAGTTCTAATGCGTGCTGAGTTGTTCTCGATTTCTCCTAATAACGAGCAATTATGCTGGGAGTGTTGCTGCAGATCGGAACTAGAGGTCCCTGAAATCCAGAACAAGGTCTCCAGATGGCTTAGTTGGCTCAATACCTAGGAGTGAATTGCGCTACCTTGAGAAGTCTAATGGATGTCGGAGTAACAATGGGTGCCGCTATCAGCGACATCTTCGCTCGGGTGATACTGGACTCACGGGGCAATCCAACCATAGAAGTAGACTGCTACGTAGATGGCAAACTGAGGGGGCGTGCCTCGGTCCCATCCGGTGCTAGCACAGGAACTTACGAAGCAGTAGAGTTGAGGGATGGCGGGGACAAGTGGATGGGCAAGGGGGTCCAAGAAGCGGTAAACAATGTCAACGGGGCGATAAGAGATGCTCTTCTTGGAATGGATCCTGCCGACCAGGTAGCCATAGACTCCGTTCTAATTGAACTGGACGGAACCCGAAATAAGGCAATATTGGGTGCAAACGCCACCCTCGGGACCTCCTTGTCTTGCCTAAGGGCCGCTTCAAAGGGGGATATGTGGACACATATTTCTTCAGGTGAAAATGCAAGCTTACCGGTTCCGATGATGAACATCCTGAACGGAGGGGCCCACGCCGTCTCGAACGTCGACATTCAGGAATTCATGATAGTACCTCACGGTTTTGACGACTTCTCGGATGCTCTAAGAGCAGGAGTCGAGGTTTACCACTCCCTCAAGTCGATTCTGAAAGAACAAGGGCTACTGGGAGGAGTCGGTGACGAGGGAGGATTCGCTCCAAACCTCCCAAGAAATGAAGAGGGTCTAAGGCTCGTCCATGACGCTATTGGAAAAGCCGGTTACTCCCCCGGAAAGCAGATCTCAATCGCATTGGACGTGGCTGCCCAGGAGTTATTCGACGGAGGCACTTACCAAATGGACGGGCAGGAACTCTCCGGTTTCGAACTGGGCAAAATGTACTCAATATGGCTAGATGAATACCCAATAGTTTCGATTGAGGATCCATTCGGGGAAGATGACTGGGATTCCTGGGTAGAGTTCACAGGACGAGAAGGGCATCGTGTCCAGATAGTGGGGGACGATCTTTACGTGACAAACCCAGAACGACTAGAGAGAGGAATAGAAGCGGGTGCATCAAACGCCATACTAATCAAACTCAACCAGATAGGCACCGTATCTGAGACAATGGATGTAATCAGCATGGCCAAGGAGGCAGGGTTCGGAACGATAATCAGTCACAGGTCGGGTGAGACCTCGGATGATATAATCGCAGACTTGGCTGTAGGGACCAATTCTGGCCAGATAAAAACAGGGGCACCTTCTCGATCTGACCGAACCTCGAAGTACAACCAACTGCTCAGGATTTCGGAATCGGAAACTGCGTATTCATCCCTATTCTAGAGAGGACAAGATCAACGGAAGGACGATGCTAGCATCGGATTCGATCACGAAACTCGGGGTATCTAACGCCAACTTTCCCCAACTAATTTTCTCGTTGGGCGGAGCACCAGAGTATCCCCCATAAGACGGTCTCGACTCTGAAATCTGTGCGAACCAGGACCAGAGCTGTACATCCACATTGGCGTCCTGCCTCAGCATGGGAACTACTGATATGGCGAAGTCTCCGGAAATCCCCCCGCCAACTTGCAGGATACCCGTGGGCGAATCGTCCTCTCTGTACCAGTCTGCCAGGGATTGCATTGCATCCAAGCCCGTTCTAACGATGGAGTTGCTCTTCAAAGTGCAGTCCAGAACCCTTGCGGCAAGCAGGTTGCCAATAGTTGAGTCCTCCCAGCCAGGGGTGAAGATGGGAAGGTTGGCGTCCGCTGCTGCCATTAGCCATGAGTTTTCAGGCGGCGACGAGAATTCCAACTCTCCATGTAGAAGAAGGTCATAGAAGTACTCATGTGGGAAACGGCTGTCATCCACTGCCTCCGCCTCCTCCCAAAGCTCCATCAGTTTCTCTCCCACCTTTGTAATGGTGCTCTCAGGGATTGCTACATCTGTGACTCGGTTCAGCCCCCTCTTTGCCAATTTTGCATCGTCTTTCCCGCTCTGCTGCCTCCAATGGGGGATCTTTTCATACTCAGATCGTGAGATTAGACTGAAAATATCCTCCTCCAGATTCGCACCAGTGCAGCATATCGCGTGAACTCTCTGCTGCCTAATTGCAGGACCAAGGCTCCTACCAATTTCGGCTGTAGACATAGCCCCCGCCAAAGTCACAATTAGCCTGCCTCCTCCTGAAAGGAACTCCCGTAGGGACTCCGTACATCGAGCCAACTCTCCAGCATTGAAATGCTTGTAGTGGTCTTCCACGAAATCCCGAATTTCCATCTAGCCACCTCTGAAACGTTTTACACGGTCCCTGTAAACCAACCTTAGCGAAGGAATTTCAGCCAACAATCTTTCGTGAATCGAGTCCGCCAGAGAGTCTGGGCACTGATTTCCACAGGTGAATACGTCTACTGCCAACAGACCCCTGCCTGAGTAGCAGTGGGCACTAACGTGACTCTCGTCGATAAGGACCACTGCTGCGAAACCGGGAGGACTGGCGACTCCATCGAAAGTCTCCACATGAGAGTGGACCTCTCTAGCACCCGAATCACGAACAGACTTCCGAAGCACACTAAGAACCCAATCTCCCTCATCGTCTCTTGGGGACTGGTATTCGACGTAGTCCAAGAGGACATGGGCACCAGCCGAGTCAGTCTCGCTCACGCAGCCACTGCCGAGCCACCAAGATTTCAAACTCTCTCTTCGATCAGCCAAGATCTCAGTCGGTCCAAGCCTTCGTGAATCGCCTCTTCGTCAGTAGCGTAAGAGACTCTTACGAAACCCTCTCCACCAGTAACCAAAGAAGCAGGAATCAGTTGAACACCCGCTTCTAATGCCCCGTCTGCAAATTCGATGTCAGTCATACCAGTTCCCGTAATATCTGCGAATACGTAGAAAGCGCCTTCTGGCTCAGGGACTCGAATTCCGGGGATGGACTCCAAGCCGCACTTCATGATTTCTCGCCTTTTGATATATTCTTTGTTGAACGATTCTACCGACACTTCGCACCCCAGGGCGACCCTTGCAGCTTCCATCATGAAGGTGGGAATGTGAGATGCCGAGTTTGCTTGACTCTTTTTGGCCGCCTTCACTGCCTCTTCGGGACCAGTCAGGAACCCCACTCTCATACCCGTCATCGCCCACGACTTCGACCATCCGTTAATCACAATCGTCCTATCCTTTCCACCAGGAATATTTGCGGGTGAAACGTGGGGCCAATCTACCCAAATCATCCTAGCGTAGATTTCGTCTGATACTATCCAAAGGTCATGCTCTACCGCTATCTCCACTATTTCAGAGATTTCTTCAGGTGTGAAGACTGCACCAGTTGGATTACATGGAGAGTTAATCAGAATCATCTTCGTCCTTTCTGTTATAGCGCCACGAATAGCCTTCATATCTGGGTGAAAGTTGTCCATGTTTACCGGAACGTGTACTGGAACGGCTCCGATGAACTCCAGCATTGGTTCGTAAGATGCCCAGGATGGTGCTAGCAGTATAGCTTCGTCACCGGGCATTGTTGTTATCAGGAATGAATATAGTAGAGCTTGCTTGGCACCAGGAGTTACTACGATGTCCTCTGCGGCAACATCGATTCCATGGTGTCGTTCCAGGTAGTCTGCCACAGATTGGCAGAGTTCCACAGAACCCTGTCCACGGGTATATTTCGTCTTCCCATCTCTCAACTCCCCTATTGCAGCTTCAATTATCTCTACTGGGGTATCAAAGCCAGGCTCGCCCACCGTCCACCTGACTATGCCTTGCCCAGGAGGCTGGAGGTATGGTGCGAACCCAATTCCCAGACCTTCAAACCTAGACGATACTCGAGGCACGCCTACACACGACTCCTTCCTCCCAATGAAGGTATGCCGAACTACTCGGACAGTCTTCAAGAGAGAGAGGTAGGTCGGTGGGACACAGCACGAGTGGCAGAGCAGCTATGCAATGGACTGCAGATCCATGGACCCGGGTGCAAATCCCGGCTCGTGCTCCACATTCTACACATTACTGCATTCAATTCTACAGGGTTAGAAGGGAAGCACTTCACTGTCCACATTCCCCCCGGACAGAATAATCCCAATCGAAGAAATTTCTTCCTTCTCTATGAATTCTCTCGTCAGAACCGCGGCAAGAGAGATTGCGCCGCTGGGCTCCACAACAATTCCGAAGACATCGTACAGTGTTGTCATGGCTGCAAGAACATCCTCGTCACTCACCCTGATAATCTGCTTTACGTAGTCCCTGATAATCGGCCAAGTAAGATCTCCCAAACTGGTAAGGAGCCCGTCGCAAATCGTGTCTGGATCAGTTTGAGGGGTGAATTTACCTGACTCTAATGATCTTGCAGCGTCATCGGCTCCTTCGGGTTCTGTACCGAAAACGACAGCGTCTGGAAGCAGGGCCCTCGTTGACAAACAGGTGCCAGAAATCAATCCTCCTCCGCCTACTGGACAAAGAACAGCATCTAGATTTCCACATTCCTCAATCATCTCCTTAGCTGCAGTTCCTTGCCCGGCAATCACATTTGCATTGTCGAATGGGTGAATGAATGCTGCTCCCGTTCTTTCCAGAACTGAGTTTGCAGCCGCTATTCTCGAGTCTATGTTTGGCTCACAAAGAATCACCTCGGCACCATGGGTCTTTACCCCTTCAATCTTGATCTTCGGGGAGGTCTTTGGCATTACGATATATGCAGGAACACCTCGTTGCTTGGCCGCTAGGGCTACTGCCTGTCCGTGATTCCCGCTACTGTGAGTGCATATACCAGCACCTGCCTCTTCCCCAAGAAGACTCACAGCGTTGGATGCACCTCTAAATTTGAACGCCCCAACGTGTTGGAGGCTCTCACATTTCATGAAAACTCTCCGCCCAGCCATCTCGTCTATCTTCTTGGAATTGATAACTGGGGTCCTTGAAACGACCCCCGTGAGCCTTTTCGCCGCTTCCTCAACGTCAGCGAAACTCACGGCGTACATGCTATCACCGAACCACCCAGAGAAGAGCAATACATCATTACTGCGGCTCTCTCTCGTCAGCCCGTGTCAGAGCATAATGACCCTGCCCAGTGGAAAAACCTTGCAGCCCTCTCTTCATTGCTTATTCTAAATTCGTTGGTAATTGGGGTGGCCCCTAGGGGTCCCTGGGACGACGAGGGGTTCTCTCTAGGAGTTATGGGACTGGCAGGTATGGTAGTCGGCTACGTCGCTTGGTACCGGTTTAACTTCAAACGAAACGGGCTAATTCCTTGGATTGACCTTTGGGAGGATCCCGAGAGGTCTGCTAAGAAGGAGATGCTCGCAGCGGTCCTTGTTCTCGGTCTTTCATGGATTGCAGGAAACCCTCTGCAACCTTATTTGCCAGACCCAACAGGGCTGTTACTTAGCCTACTAGGCCTCCTCCTAGTCGTTCATTCTGTATATGTTCTACTTAGTGTCGGCCCACTTAGTGAGGACTAACTATCTCCGTCCGGGTTTCCAGAATTGGAGAGGCAGTGCCGCTTCACCCCTCATCGCACGGAATGCAAGGTGATCTGCCCGCTCATTCCAGCGATGCCCCTTGTGTGCTGAGACATGCTCGCCCAATAGAGGAATCATTCCCGAAACCTCGTCCCATAGGGCCCTAACCCTAATTGATAGGCCTTTGTTTGCTTTTGCTCTCCAGGAACCAGATGCAACGTTCAAGGCGTAATTTGAATCACTTCTAATTGTCGCGCATTCCACTTCGATATTTCTCAAAAGCCACCTAAGGGCGTGAGCGATTGCGGATAGCTCTGCTGTGTTGTTTGAGCCTACCTCGGCTCCCAAATAATCCTCTTCCGATTCTCTAGTAACCACTTTCCCACTTAATTCGATAATTAACTTGCCCTTTCCGTTTCCAGAACCCGAATCGCCCTCTATAACGCAGAGGCCCCAGCCGGCTCTAGTCTCTGAGCTGACGTTACGGTTCTCAGCACAAGACCCATCGACGTAAATGTGTACCCCGCGCAAATCACCCATATTCAGTCTCCGATCAATGCGGAGTAGCTATCTGCATTAATGAGGCCACTAGCATCGAACTCACCTTGTGTTCTGATTTTGCAGATCCATCCTGACCCGTAGGGATCCTGGTTGATTTTTTCTGGGGCTTCCTCTAGGGAATCGTTTACCTCTGAAACCTTACCTGCGACTGGAGCATAGATCTCACTCACAGATTTCACAGATTCCACACTAGCGAAAGACTCCATTAATTCTACCTCTGAACCGACTTCTGGTAGTTCCACCCACACTACTTCTGTGAGTGCGTTCTGAGCGAAGTCGGTTATCCCAATGGTAAATTCCCCACCTTCATCTCTTACCCATTCGTGTTCAGCAGTGTATCTTAGATCCCTCGGCACTTCTCCCATGCTACCACCAAAGCCTTCCTGATGTCGGAGGGGGGTCAAGGTTTCGCTCGCTACTCCTCACCATGCTTGGTCTCCAAGTGACCCATCTCCATCTTTGCCCAGTTAGTGCCCAGATTTTGCAGGCTGGCCTCTTCCATCTCCTTCTCCAACCTCAACCTCATTTCATATTCGCTCTCTCTGCTCACCAATGTGTCTGTAAGCCATGATCCATGTTCTCTATCTTTTCCAGAAATTATCAGTGCCAGAAGCAGAGCGGACATCAACGCCAACGATGTTGGAATCATCCATACCCACCCATCGGTCCAATCCCCTTCTTCGTCTAGCACAGCAATTGAGACTGCTGCAACTAGAGTAAAGAAGAAGCCACCAAGCACCCGAGTGAGCCTGATTGCCGAAGACTCCATGAGCCCACGTTCGGTATGTCAGGCATCAACTTGCCCTAGCTTCGCATCAGAACTCTTGGATTAGCTTGTGGATTTTGTAAGGAAGAAGTGACCTGTTAACGGGCGTTACCTCTAGTATCCTAGCGTCGTCTCTTCTCCGGATGTCCTGAAGAAGCGGATGCCTGCTCTTCTTGTGAAGTGTTAGGAGTGTAGGCATGTCGTTTTGCAGAGCCAGCCTAACCGCCCTTACGAACCCCTCACTCTCAACGGTAAACTTGCCAACCTCGTCAATTATCATTATCTCGCAGTTCCCGATACTGTCCAATATTGCCGGGACCCCGACTCTATCAATCTCGCTGGGGTCAATTCCGAAGCCAAGCACCCTGTTTCTGGAGTCAATCTCACGATGAGCCATAACCCCCTTCTCTCCAGTAAGGATGTTGATGCAAGCGTACCCTACCCTTTCGCCATCCTCTATCACCGGTTCACATCTCATTCCACCGACAATGTGTTCTGGTGGAGAAGGCCCCTTTGTCCTCCTTGCCCCTCCCCCCTCTTCGGTTATCATGTCAATTACCTTTTGCAGAACTGCAGACTTTCCCGAGCGAGGTAGTCCTGTGATGCCAATCTTCGGATTAATGCCCATATTGCTCTCCTAGCTCTAATCCCGATGCAGGAACGCCCACCGTATGCAAATCAAGGATATTAATTCATTCTTCAAATGGACGGTTTCCGGAACTAGGAAAACGGAATCCTAATCAGTCGGCTACACTGAGCTATCGTTTCCTGAAACCGAAAACACAGAATCATCTTCTAAAGAGTCGAACGGAAGCATCTCAATCTCGTAGTTGTTCACGTTGTTGTTTGCAGCCCATGCCTTTGACCAGAGATCCAAGTCATCGGAGTTCAAGCGAGTGGCTAGGAATGAAAGCCCACCCTCTAGGGTTCCGAATTCCTCCTCTAGCCTCCTTGTTACTTGTTCGGGTAAGTCCAGGAAGCTGACAGAGTTGCCAAGCACACATCCTGAAGGCACAACTGCCCACACCAGACGCCTCTCGACATGGGGGTTGACGATTGCTTGGCAAACTATTCTTGCTGGTCCTGCCATCTCTGACGGTCCATTCCAGGCCGCCTGGCCCCAATTCGAATCCTTGGAATTTTCTGTGTCGAATGCAGGGTGACTAAGAACAGCCTTGCCGTTAACAAATTCAATGTGGGTGGCACGGATAAACGGAACAATTTGCTCTCCAGCCATCCAGTCGCAGATATTTTTTGACCAGGATGAACGGTCAATATCCCCCACCCTGACCTTTATCGCTCGTCCATTCGGATTCAGCCATGTTCCTTCTTCGATCAGCCTAGGCTTGTCTGAGAGCGAACCAATAGCTGACAGAGTCCTGTTTCTCTCAATCTCCGATCTCGGCATCTTTGGAACCGCCCATGAAGTGTCAGTCCAAGATGACCACGGTCCCCTTTCCAGCTCTAGGAATGGGGCTCCAGATGCCAGACCTCTGCCCACGGAAATATCACTGGTAGTGAGAGGTCCAAAGCTAGTAAGAACCTCTGTGGAACCCCCCACGGTTACACCCAGAACAGAGACTCCCTGCGAGCCTCCGAAAAGCAGCTGGTTATCTTCAGGGAAGGACCAAACAGAGTCCCATTCATTTTTCTGAACGAGAAGCTTTCTTAGTGGGACGCTACTTTTCTCCCGTAGTACTGAATCGGGTACAACTAGCCTAACCCTAGCGCCTTTTTTGGCTAACTGTAGAGACCTTTCGATATACAATCGATATAGGTTCACGTTCCCCTTAATCGCTGAGAATCTGGGTTTACCGTCTACTCCCTTGAATTGGCGAAGCTCTTTTGAGAGGCTCTTCCTCATTCTGCTTCCTTCTGGGTGGCCTCTAAACCTGTCTTTGATCCTTAGCCAGGGTGGCCTTGTCACCAGAAGCTCTGGTTTCTCATTCCAGGGCCACTCTCCTCTTAGTGGGTCTCCGCACCTAATATTGCTTTCAATAATCATCTCAGCTTCGTTTCGACCGATCCTCCCATCGTCGCCTTCACCATCAAGATCAACTAACTCCAATCGAGCTAGCACAATAATTAGCCTCTTCCTAGCGCTATCAACGGCTACCTCAGAAGTATCCACTAGTTGAAGTCCCTCCAATAATCTAAGAGTATCCTCTTTTCTTTCAAGTGGGGCGAACATCGAAATCCTACCGGAGTGGATTCTCAGGATCCTCTCGGCGAAAAGCCCTGCCCCCACACATGGATCTGCAAATGGGAGTGGTATTCCGGACTTCGTTCTGTTATTTGTGTGGTCGCTCTGTCCCTGCACCTCCGTACCCTGCTCACTGATATTCTCATTGAATTGTTTAGCAAAGGTCCTGAAGCTCGGTGGCAATGCCGCCAGAGAGAGAGTAGCTGGGGGCTCTCTTTTTCTATTCCTTCCGTGGTGCAGCTCATCATACAGAATTGCATCTACAAACTTAGCTGGTGTGGCATATACGCCTCTTGGGGAACGACCGTCGCTCTCGGCCTCGAACCTTGCTAGGAGGTGATCTAACACTGTTCCGGGATTGCTTAGGAGGCCAGCGGGAAGAGTGGGCCAACTAGGGGGCAGGTTTGCTGCTATTGGCTGACCATTCCTCGTCGCAGAAAGCCAAGAATCTAGCCAGATAGAAATCTGTTCTGTCCTTTCAGGGCACTCGTGATCGAGTCTCGCATACCACCCAGAAGTTTCGCTTGTCATGTGGTGAACCGGCGGACACACTCCTCTTCTTTCAAAGGTTGTATTGAGTCAGCCTAAACTGCTCACCCGCCGATAACAAAAACGTCCCTTTCAATCTCTATTATCTCTTTTCTTTGTAGAAGCCAAGAGATCGATTCGTCCACGTCCTCAGCGCTAATAACTGACGACTCTAGCAGGCCGATTATGTCGTCGAAATGCATGCCCTTTCCCACGACATTTGCGTCTTCAATGGATATCAATATCTTCTGGCTTACGTATGCTAGCAATGGGTCGTCATCCGCACCAAGAATGCCAAAATCGACAAGAGGGTCAGCACCTTCTACATCTGTAGAACCTTTCGACACCTCGTTTTTTGTAGGGCCGTATACGTCGAACAGGTTTCTCTGATTGGGATCAGAAATAGCGGTGCCGCCCGACCCCTCCCTCCTCCTCTTCATCTGCTTGGCGAGATTCTCAATCCTGTGAAGCCTCTGTTCGTATCTTAGCCTCTCTCTCCCTAGGTGTGACTCCAAAAGTTCGAGCTCTTCTGTTGCCCTCTCTTCTAGCCACTTAGCCAAGTCCCAGTTTGGATTCTGCCTAAGCATGGCCTCCCAAAGGTGAGAAACTGAATCCGGTAATGTCCTGACATCTATCTTCCGCCCAGACTTGTCTTCCTCGGGATTCCCTTCCATGACATGTTGTCCACTTGACCGTCTATCAATTATCTCCCACTTTACTCAAAGAATTGGTCAGGGTTGGATTGATGAATGAAAAGCTACTGCCGGGAGAAGATGGGAACCTATAGTGTGACTCTTCTTCCTGGAGATGGGACGGGAAGAGAGGTGATGGAGGAGGTCAAGCGGGTCCTTTCGGTTTTCCAGGAATCAGGCCTTATTCGCCTTGAAATCACAGAGATTCCTTGCGGAGGCCAGCATTATTTAGAAAACGGAGAAGAATGGCCAGAGGGATCCTTCGAGCACTGTCGAGACCAGTCCGACGCAATCGTGGTAGGAGCCGTTGGTTGGCCTGGTGCTACGCTGCCAAATGGCGACGTTGCCGGGGGGCAGGTTCTGCTAGGACTTAGATCCGCTCTCGACCTATATGCCAACGTCAGACCAGTCAAGCTTTACAAAGGAGTAAAACACAAGGTTCACGGGACCTTCAGAGATGTTTGGGACCACGAATTGGTTGATATGGTCTTAGTGCGGGAAAACACCGAGGGTCTGTACCACGCTCTACTCAGAAGGTCGGCAATGGCTGCCAAGGGCGGAGATAAAGACGACCCATTAGTTATCGATAGGTTCCCCGGACTAAACGGACAGGTCGAATGGGACGTAAGGCCGATTTCGAGGAACGGTAGCGAGAGGGTCGTGCGATTCGCATTCGAACTCGCCAAGCATCGAGAGTCTAGGATGGGGGCCCCTCAGAGGGTGACTTGCGTAGACAAGAGCAACGTAACAAGGGGGTGCCGATTGTTCAGAGAAGTTTTCAGAGGGGTTGCATCAGATAATCCAGAAATAGAAACAAACGAGGCCTTCATCGATGCCTTCTCTATGTGGCTAGTTAGAAACCCAGAGGAACTGGATGTCGTGGTCCTTCCCAACATGTTCGGCGACATCGCTACAGATCTAGCATCAGTTCTCCAGGGTGGAATGGGCATGGCAGCCAGTGCAAACATTGGTGACAAACACATGCTTTTCGAACCTGTTCATGGGTCTAGCCCCAAACATGCTGGCCAGGCAAAGGTCAATCCAATTGCCGCACTTTCTTCAGTACAACTAATGTTCGAGACATTGGGTTCAAAGAACGATGACGAAGACGCTAAGCTGGGTTCTGCAATTCTTGAGAGAGCGATATCCGAGCACCTATCTTCAGGCGCCCCTGTTACCTATGACCTCGGGGGTGCAGCATCCACAATCCAAGTAGGGAATGCGATTGCGGAACGGTGCATGGTGCTCCTGACAGAACAGTCTTCCTAATTTCTTCTAACCGAGTTCGCCATGCACGAAAGTGCGTCCTTCAGTGCCTGACTGTTGTCCCAATCGGCGATCTGGCGAGATCCTCTCAGGGTTTCTTTGAGCAGTAATTTCGATGCTCTCGAAATCTCGTCTACGATAGTCACGGTTGCCCCAACCGAACTTCTGGACAGGGGATTCAAATCAACCACAAACACCTCTTTTCCTAACCTCACTAGGGCTTGGCACCTATCTCCATCCTCTAGCGGCACCAGAATGGAATCTGCTGATCCAATTCCCACTTCGGTGCATAATGATCTTGGCCCCTCAAGACCCTCTATCCTATAGTCAGGGTCTTCACCAAGGAATCCAACCTCCCCAACTGCCTTTCCCCAATCACCGTCGAAACCTTCTGGGCCGGATTCTTTCGAAACTATGTGCCTCTGCTTCTCCAGTAGTGCGAGAAGTCCTGAAACTCTCTCGGGCGTCCTATAGTACAGATTCACCTCTATAGGACAAGAAAGTACCGTGGCCACTCTCACCAGCTCCTTTCCTGCAAGAACAACCGTGTTTCCGTTTACGGAAATCACAGGATTATCCGAGTCTAATAGTCTTGCAGCAACCTCTCGGATAGCTAGTCTTGCCGAGTCAGTAGTCTTCTCACCGAGCAAATAGTCGAAAGCCTCCCCTCTGCCATGGGCTATCATTGCAGAGGCAGCAAGAAGACCATCGGTGCTAGCTTCGACAATCTTCTTTCTTGCTAGGAGAGAATCCTTCCTCGGGTGAGCGTCAGGAATGTCCACCATCACATTTCACCTACCATCATCGAAACGTCTAGTTGCGTGGCTTCCATGTTGACTTCGCTTGTCGATAGAACGTCTACTCCAGAAGCAGACCAAGACTTGAGATCCATCCTCTTTACCCCTCCCGAGCCCTCTAAAATGCACTGGCTCCTAAGTCCGGTTCTTACCAACTCATCGTGAATCTTTTCGCATTCAGAAGGCCCCAAATTATCCAAGAGAAGGGTCACAGGTTCATCCCCGCCTCTATTCGATTGACACTCCGACCACGCTTTAGCCGCTGCGAAAGCTTGGGTATCCCGACGAACTTCAAGAACCGTGAACGAGGCATGTTCATCGAGGTCAATGGATTCAACCACCGATTTTATGGCCAAGCAGTCGTCTTCGCCCCCAGACTCCACCACCGCTAAGTCGTTCTCCTTTATCATCAGAGCATCAGACCTGCAAAGTCTGTGGGTTAGTCCACCACCGACGTGAACTGCCCACTTGTCCATAAGACCCCATGCGGTCTTTCTTGTGCATGCTATTCCTATGTCCCCTGACTCCTCTACCCAATCCGCCGTCGCCGTTGCAATACCTGACATCCTGCCCAATAGGTTCAGAAGTATTCTTTCACAGCTTAAGACACTAGAGGAAGGGCCATTCAGCGCGAGAATCTTCTGTGTCTTCGAAACCTTTCCCCCCTCTGAAACAAACCACTCAATCTCGCAAGAGGGAAAATGCCTTCCAACTAACCTTTCGATAGGGGGTCTACCAGCCACCGTCCCGTCGCCCTTTGCGAATACTGCCCCCCTGACGGGCACTCCCGCTCTTGAATCAGTTGCTGAGTCATCGGATACAATTGCCCCGAGCCATCTATCAATTGACTCTTTGAATAGTTCTGTTGGCTTCTGAGCCTCTCTGTTATGACAAAGAAGATGCGAACGGTCGTGCGGCAGCCTTTCCACGCCCGGGGGGGATGTCGCCATGCCTTGAAGGGTCCTAGTTTACGTCAAGCAAGTCAACCTATCGAATCAAACCCCGACTCCGCTGCCGTGAGACATGCAAGTACGTCATCGACCGTTGCCCTAGATTGCCCCAATCCATCAGATTCGATGATTATTGATAGCTCTACTGAACCCCGGCCTCCGACCAATTCTGCTTCAAAGGCATCAGGATCGTCTGGAGAAATTGCCGCAAGCAAAGCCTCCCCTTTTTCACGGGTGCCCCTCCAGATTACCGAGGTTGTCGCCTTTGTCATCAAACTCCCCAAAAACGATTTCCGTAAGCCGAATCCTCGTCCTCTGAGAACGATTGGACTACAGTTCGAAGAAGATAGTATAGGACCACTGAGAATATCGGGAGCCCCCAGTCCTCTCCCAATTGGCTGAATGTAGGGCTATACCCCTGTCCAGAAGTGATTTGGAGAGCCACGTCTACAGTTGCCGCTATGAAAGTGTAGATGACCACACTTAGGCCAATCAGCAGAACACTCCTGCCAGTGAATGAACCCTCTTTCCACCTCAGAACCCCCAAAGCGAGCAAGAACGAGAATATCGATCCGACGATCCACTGGAGTACATCGTCGACCAGAGCTATCACCTGCCAGACCTGTCCCTTGTCAGCAGGAACAGTGTCGTTCATCCCATCCCACACGGTCGCTATAGCTAGGAACAAACAAACGATGGACATCCCCCAGAGTAGAGATGAGAATAGACCTCCAGTAGCGCTGTCTCTCATCTCCATCGCGACCCGTTCCATCTGGGCCTCCAAGCCGAGCCCCTTTCCCAAGACCCACAAGCCGATAATCAGCGGCAGGGACCCGATAAGGGCGATTCCGTTTGGCAAAATCAGACCAAGCCCGATAATGATTAGGAAGATCGCCAGTGGGACTAGCAATCTTGCCCTGAATCTCGGGTCCTCCACTGCCTTGATTATGTAATAGTAGGTCCCCTCTATTCCCTTCGATTGTCTGACTATCACTTTCTCCACGGTGTCTACTCTGACCCTAGAAGTGATTATTGGCAAGCAAGCCTCATCGTCAGCGCCGTCTGTTACAAGCAGTGCAGTGTCCGGTTGAAAGTCCTGGATGACCTCGTCAAGCTGGCTGGCTATGGCTCTGTCGCTCCTGGGCCCGACTCTCACGTCTCCGGTGAGAATAGCTATCTGCACCTCGTCGCTAGCGCTCGCCCCCTCGGCCACCCTGTCGTGATGATGCAAGGCACCAAGCACGGCATTGGTATCAGACTCCTCAGGATCCGCAATCCCTAGTCTCAGAGCTGCAGTAAGGCAGGACTTACGTCCCACCACCGGTCCTCTAATTCCAGCTTTGACCCCTAGGTCGTTGTCCCTATCAATGGTAAGTACCAGGGTGCGAACCATTTTTCCCCTCCGTTTGTGAGACGTTGTAGGGCATCTGCTTATGAGCAATTAGGCAGTACAGATCACTCTTGAGAGATTTGCCTCAATTTTCTGGCATAGTACGTGCTTGTTGGCCGTCTTCTGGTTTCATTGACATGTAACGCCTCCTCTGTTTGGCTCTGATGTATTTTAGAGGGTGAGTCAACCACTCTTGATCGCAGAGCGAGTCGTCCCCAATGCTGACCGGGCACCTTGCATTAGTCTTCAGTGCCGCGCAACCGTGAGGAGTGTATTCCCTCTCATAGATCTGGCCCACTTGGTACGCCGTTGTATCGGCATCGTAGTCCGGAGCGTTTGCGAAGAAGCTGCAGGTCTGCTCTTGAATTAGCCCAACAGACCTTGAGAATGCAGCTAGGAACACCCTCCCTACATGATTAACGTTGACCCCTTGGTTCAGTTCAGATACTGCTGACTCGAAGCATGGCGGCCAATCCTCCCTAATCGCTGCGGTCATCGGCATCTCCTCCTTCACCCTTTCAGATAGAAGCCCGGTTATCCTCTCTACTGGATCAGCAAATTTTGCTGCGAATTCATCATCCATCCTCTCCATTCTGTTATTGCAAGCATCACGCAAACTCTCCCTAATTCTCTCCTTGATCAATCTTGACGCCCTCTCTCTGCCCGTCTCCCCTGCTCCAGCATCCAAACACACCAAACCTCCCTTTGTAGGTCTGTTCACCAACCTCCAATATTTCCCGGAGATTCTTGGGCATAGTTCGATGAAGTCTACCATGGGAACCCAGTACACTTCCGCGCCATCAATGCCTTTTTGTGCTGATAATCCAGAAATATAGGAGGACGAGATAACTGAGAAATTTTCCGAGTCCATGCCAAGAAGACGATCCGCTCTGCTCGCCTCGCCTTCGATCCATCTCGAAAGAAGCCTCTCGTCAAAAGACGCGCAGACTACTAACATAGCGTGTAGAAAGGAAAGTGCCTCCGTCATCCTTCCCACCTCGGTTGAGATGTCAATGTTCGATGA